>ERZ780013.584-NODE-584-length-11217-cov-3.82225_pt1 | contig 11217 bp, 9 predicted proteins | sample MGYA00511178_ERZ780013 | MGnify/ENA primary metagenome ERZ780013 (study PRJEB29588, sample SAMEA2149568) | human gut metagenome | biome: human gut; feature: human-associated habitat; material: faeces | place: Denmark | collected 2008/2010 ... | reverse complement strand
TCCGCATCATCAATCACCCGGGCATTGTTATCGGCCATCGCCTGCGAAAGCGCGTTCTCTTCGCGGCGGTTTAACAAGAACAGATACAAAGCCTCTTTCAGTTTCTGCTGACGCTCGATCGACAACATCTGGCGCTGTTTAGCCGGAATCGCTGTAATCCGGGCCTGTGCCCGCTGTTCCCGGCTTTGCGCATCCGTCCGGCGTACATTGATGCTGACAATCATATTATCAACCGCCCGAATGATATTCTGCTTAATGGCCCGAAGTGAGTTATTCAGCTCCTGTACAACCGGATTTTCCATGCTGCTGTCTTCAACCAACTTATCCCGGCGAAGCTTTACCATATTATATTGATTAATCTGCGACTCAATATTCATGTCCTGAATACCGGTATTCGCTGGAATCAGATCAATTTCTTTGGCAGGATCAGTCAGATAGTCTTTGATATACTGAGCCAGGCGAAGTTGAGTCTCCAGCTCCAAGGCATCCGTATTATACTTTTGCGATTCAGACATATACATATCTGCAGAAGAAGAGATATCCACTACCTTATTTTCCCGCTTAAAAGACTCAAGATCCGATTCGACCGTTCCCAGTTCCTGTTCGATGATGATCAAGCGCTCATTGATGAAGTTCGCCGTATTGACTGCCACCTGGTTTTTATCCTGGATAGCCATTTCATTATAGACCGTAATCAACGTATTCAAGACTTCCTCCGCACGAACCGGAGAATTATCCTTGATCGCCAACTTGATAATCGACGATTCATCTTCCTCCTGCTGAATGCCGATATTTCCCATATAATAGGCTACAACAGCCTCCAAAGGCCGCTTCTCTACTTCAATCCACTTTCCATACCAGGATTTATCATAATAATTCGTCGGCGTGACAACGATTTTGTTCTCCGCAACGGCAACCGTATCATTCAACTGTACTTTCAGATAATGAATGGAACCCGCTTCATTCTTTACGCCCAGCATTACAGACTTCTGATCTACCGCCTGCACTCCGAAAGCCAGAGAAGTACCCGGCAAGGCATCCGGGAAAGAAACAGCAAACGGCGCTTGCGTATATAACTCCGTATAGCGGAAACCATCTTTCAGCCGGTAATTCACATCCGCATGAACCCGACGGACCACATCACGCAACAATTTCTTAGAACGGAACTGCAAGATTTCGTTAGCCACATTGACTTTATTGATATAATTATCATACCGGTCCAGTCCGGCTGTTGATAATTTATTCGACGGATCTTTGATAATGACTGTTGCCGACCGAAAATACACAAATGGCGTTGTAGCATATTTCATCCAGGCCAATCCGCCAAACAAGATGAGAGACAGCAAAAACCAATACCATTTCGACAACAGATACATCAATAAGTCCAGTAGATTGATGCTGTTATCCTTCTTATTATCCCAATTATTCATCTGTCATTCAGTATTTCATTAGAAACTTATTTCAAAGCCCAGATCAGCGAACAGACAACCGCCGCAAAACTCAAGAACAAGGTGGTATAACGGAGACCGCGTTCTTCATTGTCTTTTTCCTTGTACTTCGGTTCAACATACACGATATCATTCTGCTGTAAATAGAAACAAGGAGACTCAAATAAATCGGTACTTCGCAGGTCGTGCATGAACATCTGCCGGTAATTGCCGACTTCCCGTATCACCGCCACACGATCCACCCGTGCTCTGGAAGACAGATCGCCGGCATTGGCTATCGCTTCCAACAAGGTTACCCGATCATCATCAACCGAAAAAGTCCCATTGCGCCCAACAGCACCCAAGACCGTATATTTAAAGTTCAAGAACTCTATCGATACCAAAGGATCCGTGATATAATTTCCCTCCTTGATTTTAGTCTTGATCAAATCGGTCACTTCCGTAACAGTCAGACCTTCGACATGCAGTTTTCCCAAAATCGGGAAATCAATGTCACCATCCACATTTACCCGATAGCCTTTTTCCCGGGAAATACCCGCTTCCGGATAGGTGTCAACACTCCCATTCTCGTCTATCCGGAATGTTCCCTCATGAATATTGAAAGGAATCGCTAATTCCGGTTTCTTGCAACTTACTGTAATACTTAACCGGTCATTAGGATGAATTACAGCTTCATACTTTGTATCCATCAGATACTTTTCACCCATCTCCATATTCTGTAAATAGACAAAGTCCTTTCTTGTGGAACATGAAGAAAGTACCCAAATCACCAACAGGCCAAACAACAAATACTTTTTATCCATTACGTTTACTTTTAATTTTCTCAATTTCAGATATCCTGTTTTTATAGTTTTCTAACAGAAGAAGTCATACGGCTTCCCCTTCCATATATACTTATCTCTATAGATTTTTCCTCGTCAATCCCTGATAACAAATCCTGACAGCTTCTTCATCAGGCCGGCACTCCATCCGGCCAACTCTGATATGCTCAACCAGGCGGACCAGTGTATTACACAAATCATTTACCAGCCGGTGTTCTTTCTGAATCACAGAACATCCCGGTAATATCAAGGCAAACGCATCAATGTCCTTACACAACATAAACCGGTTCTCTTTTGCCTGCTGCAACCGAACGATTCCCTTCACCGGATATTGGCGGTTTTCATAACAAGGAGTCTTTCCACTCCAGGGTGAACCAAAGGCCCAAGGTCCCTCATCCGTCATTACCACGATCGGATTATCATCATTCAGTAATGTACATCCCGGCACATAACGCTGCCATAAACGGCTGTGAGTGCTCTTGCCCGTTCCGCTTTTCCCCATAAACAGAAACGCCTCATCATCCTTCACTACAACAGAAGCGTGCATGGATATGGCCTGTCGCTTCAGGACAGCCTGCGCATATACAATCCGGATCAATGAAGCAAGCACCTGAACAATCCAAGGATCTTCCCAACAGACCACCGCGGCTGCTTCCGAAAAACAATCATTCACCCACATCCGGTGAGACGGCCCCTGCGGCGTATATTGCAAGTCTACTTCAAAGCCTCCGTCGAAAGCGTACAAGCGGGTATTTCCAACGTCACTTCCCGTATCATCCAACCAATACTGCTTATTCGCTATCACAAACGGCTCTTCAACAATTCGGAACGAAAACAATCGTTCTCCTTTAGCTGGCTTTTCATCCAGAAAAGGCAGAAAAGAAGGTAACAGCCTTTCCACCGTGGCGGCTTCAGGTAAAGACACGGAAAACATAAAACCACCCACCCGAAAGAAGTATTCACACCGCATCATCTGCATTGCCCTACCACTAAATTTACAAAAGTCCAAAAGGCCTCAGCCGGAGCATAATGCCAGGCAAAACGAGCATTCCGATAAAACGAATTCATCGTCTGCCATTTACTCAGCTTACGATTTCTGATCGCTTTCTGACGTTCTGCCGAATAGAAGCCGAAATTACCGCCACTCATGACTCTCTTCAGCAATAAATCCGAAGAAGAACCGATTGGCAACGGAGACGGAATCTTCTCTTCCGGCAATCCTAACTGATTCACCAGAAAAGCATGCAACAAACCTGTCCAGTGATTCAAGCCGCATGTATTATAAATGACATTCATCTCATCTCCGGAAATCCGGTCATGCCACCGGTTGTAAGCCCGGGCCATATCACATAACTGCCGTAGGCCGATGCCTAAACCCAACACATGCTTGAGTATATGAGCATTCAACATCAACAAATTCAATTCAGGTCCAAACACACGGACCTTTGTCTCATCCTCGATTGTCCACCAGTCATATCCTTTCGCTTCCTCCAAACCGGATATATACTTTTTCAGGCGCGGGTTCTGCAGATCAAATCCCTGTATATGATGCTCAACTTTCAGTCCTTTCCAATGATAAAAGCTGCTGCCATCGGGCCGTATTTGTAATGTACAGCCCATTTGCTGCATCCAGGCATTTGCTTTTTCCCAGCCTTCGCGACGCTGGAAGTAGAAATCCACATCCCCACATTCCCGAAGTAACGGATATTCATATAACGAGGCGATGCCTTGTCCCTTTTGCAGTATCGGATACAGCCCTTGCTCTTCAAGCAAACAGACTAAAGCCGCCAGTCTTTTATTCATTTCCAGGTTCTTTCTCTCTATCCGATCAATCTCAACCATCCAGCGTGCCATAATGGAGACAGAAGGAAGAAGCGGTTCCGGCAAATGATATAAGCCCCGATATAACAAACCTGTTACCGTTTGTTTTCGAGCCATTAAGAATATCTCATTCCAAGCAGATTCCGAAAGCGGGAAACTTGAACAATCGTCGATGTCTTTCTCCCACAAACCAGCTTTCAATAAGGTCCAAAATGCAGTTAACACGTGCTGTTGCATCTCTCAAGAGACTACGACAAGTCCTTCTTTTATCCAGTCAGCGAGTAAATGTTTCACATCCTCCAGCGCCTTATCTATTTCCACCTCGTACTCTTCATGCAGCCATTCAGCCAAAAGCTGCGGGGAAAATTCATCTTTTCCTATCCGCTGCCATAAAAAAGCGGCCGTCTCGTTCAAGGTGTACACATAGGCCATATCCCATGTTCCAGAACAGGTATTCGCTATCATGTAGCGGTTCCCGATCTTTCTCAATACCAACTTTTCATTCAATTTCATAACCTCGCCTCTGCCGTATTCTTTGTCTGACTAAAATTTCTTACCACCCAGCAGATAGCACATGGTCAGTAAAATAATCTTCACATCCAGCCACAGATTCCGATGTTCCAGATAATCCAGATCCATCCGCAACCGAATCAGCATCTTTTCCATGGTATCCGTATAACCATTATACAAAGTGGCCATAGAAAACAATCCCGGACGCAAATGAAACAGCAAGCGATAATCCGGATTGATTGCCATAATCTGTTCCACAAAATAAGCCCGCTCCGGACGAGGACCGACAAAAGACATCTCTCCTTTTAAGACATTCCATAACTGGGGTAACTCATCTAAGTGATGCTCCCGCAAGAAACGCCCAATCTTGGTTAAACGGGCATCATCTCTTTCACATAATTGGGGGACGCCTTCTTTTTCCGCCTCCGGAATCATAGAACGGAACTTGTACAGCAAGAACTTTTGCCCTTTATACCCGATTCGCTCCTGACTGAAAATGACCGGTCCACCATCTTCCAATTTGATCCAGACAAAAAAGAAGACATACAATGGTGACAATAGAATCATACCCAATAATGCAGCTGTAACATCCAGCCCCCGTTTCACTACATCATAAACTCCAGTGGTTTCATCCGATGTTGTTTTGACATTTCTAAAAACGGTTTTTTCCTCTCTTTGCATTTTCGTAATATCTACATCCATAAATCATTAGTTATTTAATTCCTTAGTATCTATATTGTTAAAATTCAGATTTATATTGATCTGGCATATTGCCTCATGAACCCTTTCCGTCTATTTATGCATTAATCCCTGATATAAATCCAAACACTTCTGAATCATTTTATCTTGTGTAAACCAACTTTCATAACGTATCTTTGCCCGGTGTGAGAATCCCGCATAAACCTTTTCATCCTTTAAAATGGAATGAATCGCTTCCGCCAATTCTTTCGCGTTTTCCGGAGGAACATTGATGCCCGATTCCTGCTCTGCATTCACCCAAGCCACACCCGAATGAGGAATACGGGTCGCGACTACCGGCTTTCCACATGACATGGCTTCGATCTGAACGATTCCAAAAGCTTCCGTCTTCTGTATTGAACTCAGGCAAAACAAATCACAAGCGCCATAATAGGCCGGTAAATCCTTATCAGAGATATAACCCAGCATTTTTACTTTTTCAGTTAAGCCCGAGCTTTCTATTTGTCTTTGCAAGGTTTCCTGTAAAGGGCCCGTTCCTCCTATCAGAATCAGATACCGGTCATCCAGAAACCTGGCGGCATCCACTAAATACGTATATCCTTTATATCCTATTAACCGCCCTAACGAAAAGATGATTTTCTTCCCCGGATATTGATTTCTTATTGCTTCTATCGCTGCCAAATCCGGTTGTATGGCATCTATCCCGATAGGTACGCAAGCCGTTTTCTGCTGTACGTTCATCAAGAAAGGAGATTCTTCCAAATACACGGGTGTCGTTCCCACAATCAGATCAGCCCGTCGTATCAGCCAGTTCTGTAACGGGCGATATAACTGCAATAAGAATTTCTGCTTCAAGATATCACTATGCCAGTGCAACACCACTTTTCCCTTGTATCCGGAACAGAAAAGAGCCAGACAAGCCATCGGATCCGGATGATGCACATGAATAATATCGTATTGTCCGCATATATTCCGTAATCGACCAATCATCGCCGGAGAAATCATTGTGGCCGCCAATTTGAACCAGCTTTTACAAATCAGCAAACGAGCCTGTGCATTCAACGCCACTTCCCGATTATCACCTTCCAATCCTGCACATAACATATCACAATCTATACCCGCTTCCGACAAGCCAGTCATCAAATCATACATGACTTTCTCTACCCCACCTTGAACAGGGTAGAATTTACCCACCTGAAGAACTTTCATCTTTCGCTGATTCATCATGTCTACAGTTACTTGATCAACTGATTATATAAATCCAGATAATCCTGGTATCGGTCTTCCTTCCTAAAATGTGCCAGCGCATATTCACGACACCGTTTCTCATAATAAGTTTTCCCCCGATGCACGATTGTTCGGAAAGCCTTGAGCAGTCCTTCTACATCGCCCTGACGAACGACAAACCCGGTATCTTCCGTCACGGCTTCTACACTTCCTCCCGTCTGGTAAGTGACGACCGGTGTCCCGCAAGCAATGGCTTCCAGGTTCACGGTCGGATAATTATCCTGCCAGGTCGGATTGATCAGTGCATCGGCTGCTGAATAAAGAGCGGCCAGCTGACGGATATTTTCAGTCCGGGCAATCCCCACGACATTTGCCGGGAAGTGCTTCCTCTGGGAAGGATTTACTCCCACCAATACGATGACTTCATCTTCATGTAGCATTTTTGCCATCTCCAAGAAATCAAACAGGCCTTTTTCCCGGCTCCATATACTGGCTATCCCTAATAAAATATGTTTGTCTTCCAATTGATAGGCCTTTCTTACCTGGGCCGAATCACACACATCAAATACTGCCGTATTGATGCCGTTGTGTATGACCTGAAAAGTATAATCCTTTAAGTATGACTGTTGCATTTCCTTCCGTATCCATTCCGATACGGGAACAATTGTCAACCGATTCTTCGGCATCTGTGTAAAAGCCATCTTTTTATCCTCATAATTCCGGCTCGAACGATCCATAAACCAACTGGCCGGGAAATCCGTTTTCTGCGGGCAATGATGGCATCCGGTCTGCCACCGGTTACATCGTACAAACGAATAGTAATAGCAATGCCCTGTATACAACCAGCAGTCGTGAATGGTCCAAACCACCGGAATATCGCTATGCGCCAGAAAATCGAAGAATATCTGATAGTTCAAGAAATAACCATGAATATTATGCAGATGGATCACATCCGGCTTAAGCTCTTCGATCTGTCTCACCAGCTTTCGGGTGGCACCCTTCGAAGCCAATCCATGCCGGTCGAAAAGCCGTGTTTCCAGTCCATGCCAGGCCACGCTCCATTTATTGCCTACCGGAATCAGTTGCGACTGGCAGGGCTTGATCCCGTCGCGTCCATAACTGTATGCCAGGTAACTTTCCCATCCGTTCCGCATCGCCAGTTCACCGATTTCCTGCATGATGCGTCCGGTCGAAGTATTTACCCGCAGCACCGGGTTTATCTGTAAAAGTCTTTTCATAAATTGACTAATGTCGTAAACAGGGTCATCCACTGCTTCATGACGATTTCTTCCGCATAAGTGGAAATAACGCCTTTTGCCTTGTCTGACAAACGCTGCCGGTAAGCCTCATCGTCCATCAGCTTCATCATCGCGGCTGCCAGTCCTTCTATATCACCATTCCGGACCAGCAAGCCGTTTTCTCCCGGTTTGATAATATCTTTCGGGCCACACTTGAAATCAAACGAAACCACCGGTAATCCACAAGCCATGGCCTCTATCATTACCATCGGGAAACCCTCATAATTGGAACTCATCACCAGCATACTGCTCTTTGCGTATTCCTCACCAATATTCGTTGTCGGTCGGTTTATGCAAACACGATTGCTCATTTCAACCCCATCAATCATTTGCTGAAGCATCTCTTTCCATTCTCCCTGTCCAAAGATATCAAGATACCAATCGGCATATTTATCATTTTGGCAAACAATCTTCCAAGCCTGAAGTAACCGGTCAAATCCTTTCTGATAATCCAGCCGGCCTACGGCAATTACCCGCTTGTTTTTTACATCTGAACATTGATCACTGACCAGCTTAGCCGCATTAGGGATCACTTCCAGATTCGGTAAGTTTCCCCAATACCCCTTGTCTTCGTTTGTCAGTACCACAAACTTATCGAAACGGCGTACAATCCGTTCATCCTGTCTGGTACGCCATTTGTCTATCAGTCCCAGCAGCCCTTTACGTCCATACTGTAAACGGAAGAACTTGCAATAATGTAATTCCAATACTTTCTTGCTCCCATCCTGAATCTCCGGGATAAAAGAAGATTCAGAAGGATAAAGAGACACGACAATGTCTGGTTTCTCTTTCAAAAGTAAAGCCGTCAGTTTCCGTTTATGTTCCTTCCGTTTTCGGAGATATCCCGTTATCTTTTTCCATGCACCCTTGTCGTTGTCGTCTGAATAGTTGATGCCCAAATCCATCATCCACACCTTTTCCGGAAACGGATAGAACGGAGGCCGTTGATGCTGGTCGGTCGTAACAACAGCGACTTCCCATCCGGGCAAGGCTGAAAGGTACGTGACCTTATTCAGAAGTACACGCTCCATCCCACCGGGGTTATAGGTGGAGTGAGTGCAGTAGATTAGTTTCATGACATGAGTTTGTCTGATAAAGGCTCTTGTTTCTCCATTTGATCTTCTGTATCAGTCATACAGAGGAAGAGTGAGAACACTAAAAATATATCGGTAGAGACTTTAAACCATACAGTAAAATTCAAGAGCAATATCACAAAAAAGAGACTTCGATATGTAGCAAAACGATTCATACAGACCTTGGCAACCTTATACATAAAAAGACTAAAAGCTACCAATCCTATCACACCGAAATAAAAGATAAACCGTAAATATCCCACATCTGTACCTTGGTAAAATCCTCCCCACTTCGGTCCTGTATAATAAGGTTCGGCATAATAAGGATTATCAAAATAGCCATCACCAATGATCCATGTTTTCAGATTATCCGGAAACACATACATATTTTTTAAGATGTCATTGGAATGTACATCCCATTTCCCTTTTTCTACCAGACTGAAGAATCCTTCAAAACCGAAACGAAGATTCTCTTGAAAAGATGGATTTGTATGATATCCATAAACCATTATTGAAATCACGACTAATAGTATCCCTATAAACCATCCCCACACATATCTCATATTAAGATCCATCCGAAAAGTATAAATTCGGGTAATGTAACACAGATATGCTAAAGACATAATCACTCCTACTGTCGTAGTTCGGGATATCATATTTCCTATAACTGCTATTACAATGAAGATTCCCCAATATACTCCTAAGTATTTTTTCTGATCAGTTGTAGCCATTTTAGATAAAAGGTAAACAATCATTACCAAAATCACAGAAAAGCGGGAACCCGCCACATCCAGACTGGCTCCTATCCCATACATCCGGTCTTCCATTTTTCCCATAAATCCCGTACTGCCCAAGAAACTATCCACAAAGTCCTTCAATGGAGGATATTGAGTCATGGTAAAGGCAATCAGGCATTGGGCTAAACATACTACAACCAAATATTTGCATACTAACTCCACAGATACATTACCGTGAAATCTTTTGATGGCCTGAACAACCACATAAGCACCAGCAAGCCACACCAGCATAGAGATAATATAAGTGGCGTAAGTATAATCATGAGTATCATTCCATATTACAGAGAAAAATCCAATTAATGATACAACTCCTGCCATTATGGCAAGATTAAAAATATCCTTATTAATCAAAGACCTGCCTTGCCGTGCCAATTGGACAATCACTAAGATTAATCCTACTCCAGCCATTGCCATCTTCGTATTGATACCGGGCAAAAAGGTAAATTCAAAAGGGAAAAAATAAAAACTGGTCAGAATAGAAAGCAATGCCATCCCAACTATCCTAAATATCCACATAATTATCGATAAATCAATCCGTATATTACTTTATGTATGCACTTATAATACAACCATATCGCCCAAAACTGATGTTTCCAGGCCAACCATTGCAGACAACGGCTACGCAATGATAATTGCTTATTTTGTAGAATATACTGATTAGCCTCTGGATACCAAGACTGCCACAGTTTATATTTAGAAAAATCATCTGTAATCAAGAAAGGGAACTTTACGTCCAGTTGAAAGAAAGCCATTTCCTTTTTTAATTGGTCCCCGAACAATCCTTGTAAGTCTCTTAACAATAATGAAACATTATGTTGCAGCTCCTCCAGATGCCGGTTGGAATAAGTCTTGCTAAAAGCACTGGTATTCAGTTGCACATAATGATAGAAGGCTTTCGGCAAGTAAGCCACCTTAGAGGCACGAGCAAAAAGCCTCATCATCGTCATATCTTCCCCCATGCCGTATCCTGCAGGAAACGTAATGTTTGAATTAGTATATAGTTTACGTTTGACTAATTTATTCCATACATTGAATTTCATCACTCCGCTCAACATTCCTTTCAAGGCATCTATCGGCGTACTATATTCCGGCTGCTTCATATAGCGTTCGTTCTTGGCGAACGACAGCCACCAGTCACACCATACAATATCCGCATCCGTTTCTGTCGCCTTGCCATAGAGTTGTTCGAGCATATCTAGCTCTACAAAATCATCACTATCGCAATGAAATATATATTCTCCTTGGGCAACAGAAAGGCCAGTGTTGCGTGCTGCCGGTAAACCTTTATTCTCAGTGTGAATCAGAACCTTTACGTGATTACTACGTTCCGGATATTTAGCAATTACTTTACGTAATTCTACAATACTGCTATCTGGTGAGGCATCATCTACAAAAATATATTCCACATCCATCAACGTCTGCTCCATCAACGATTGGGTGCAACGAGCGACAAAAGGCTCAACCTTATAAATTGGAACAATTACAGATACTTTATATAATTCTTTTTCCATAAACGAAGTAGC
>ERZ780013.582-NODE-582-length-11255-cov-2.89768_pt1 | contig 11255 bp, 10 predicted proteins | sample MGYA00511178_ERZ780013 | MGnify/ENA primary metagenome ERZ780013 (study PRJEB29588, sample SAMEA2149568) | human gut metagenome | biome: human gut; feature: human-associated habitat; material: faeces | place: Denmark | collected 2008/2010 ... | reverse complement strand
TATGACTTATTAAACTGTCTATCAAATGCAGGCTGTAAATGTGCCAAATTTTAATTATTTTATAGTTTAAATATTGACTTTTTATTTGTCATTTGATAGAATAACCGCGGTTAGCTTGTGCTAACTAAAAATTTTAATGTCAAGTTAGCAATGGCTAATAAAATACGGAGGACAAATATGTTTAAAAAATTATCGATTTCATTGACTGCAATAGTTTTTGCACTTGCACTTACCTGCACTTCGTTCGGTGCGTTTGCAATGGGTCCGAGCGAGGACGGTGTTTACGAAGTGCCGATTGAAATGTGGCACGCAGAAAAAGAAAGAACATCTATGGGTGACAGCTATATTGTTCACACCGCACTTCTTACAGTTGACGGTGATGAAAAAACGCTTACAATAGCTCCTGCCGAAACAACAAGCGATATGCATTTTTGGTATTACAAGGACGGTTCTGTTGAGGGCGACACAGTAGAAGTTGAGCAAAAGAATAATGTTGAAATTGACGGAACTGAATATGAAACGGCTTTTGAATTTCCGATTAAGAGCGACAATGAATTTGTCGGCGTAAAATTTGCCGCTTCGGCTATGCCTTTATCACCTTCTGCAAGAATTAAAATAGATTATGACAGTGCAAAAAAAATCAGAGATGTAAAAAAAGAAACAACCACCAAAAAAACCACTACCACTACCACTACAACTACAACGACAACAACAAATACTACAACGACAGCAACAAATACTACAACGACAACTACAACAACTACTACAACTACAACAGCACCAACCGTTACCGAGCCTAAAGAGGAAACGGTTAAAAATAAAAAAGTTACGATCGCCATTGCCTGCGGCGTAGTGGGTGCGGTTGCATTTGTGCTTGTAATGACTGCTGTTATCAAGAAAAATAAACATGACTGATTGGGGCGAAGTATGAAAAAAATATTTAAGAAATTTCAAGTTAAGGATTTTGTGTTTTTGGCTGTCTTATCCGCAGCGATGACATTGTGCGGCGGAATAACGATGCCGCTTGTTATGCACACCACCGTTTTCGGACTGCGTAACATGGCAGCCGCACCTATTTATTCGATTTTCGTAGCAATCGGACTTATGAAAGTAAGAAAGCCTGGTGCTCTCACAATTATCGGACTTTTTTCGGGCGCACCGCTGATTTTCTTTTCGACGATTATGTTTTTTAACAATTTTGTTTCCGCAATCATAGCGGAATTAATTATGCTTTTGATTTTCAGAGGTTATCAAAAGAAAGTTTCCGTTTTCGTTACAACGGGAATATATATGCCGTTTTCACTGCCGATTTCGGTTCTGTTCAGTCTTTGGCTCAATGGGCAAAGTTACGCTCAGCTTACAGCAAATCCGAGAATTTCTGTTTTAACATCAATCGGCACAATTATATTGGCATTTTTGGGTGCGGCAATCGGAATGAAAATCGCCGCAGAACTTCAAAAGGCAGGTAAATTAAAACCGTACGGAGAAGATGATAATGCTTGAAACATTTGAGGCTAAAAAGCCTTTTTATCCGCTGATTTCATTTTCAGTTTCCGTAATAGTGTTGATATTCGGAATGCTTTTTTCCAACAATCTTTTGGCTTTTGCTTTTGCCACGGCAATTTTTGTGCTTTACTTAGCATTCGGTCTTTTTAAAAGCACATGGAAAATGACCGTTGCAATGGCGATTTGCGGACTTATTATAGGCGGTCTGTCATTTTTGACAAACAAAAGCTTGGACGCATTTTGGCAAACACTTTTAAGAATGATTCTCTTGGGATTGTGTGCCGTGCCGATGGTAAGCACATCACCCTGCGATCTAACACGCTGTCTTGCAAAGCTGAAATGCCCGAGAGTTATAACGCTCGGCATGCTTGTAACACTTAAATTTATTCCAGTTTTAGTGGGTGAAATAAAGCAGATCTGGGAGGCGATGAAGGTCAGAGGTGCAAATATGAATTGGTACCGACCGAGTTGCATTTACCGTGCGTTTATTATTCCGCTCGTTATGCGAATCATCGGAATATCGGATACTCTTTCCCTTTCGCTTGAAACAAGGGCATTTACACTTGATGACAGTACAAGCTCGGTATATAAAGTAATAAAAATAAAAGCAAGGGATTTCGTATTTCTTGCCTGTGTTATCGTGCTTTGCGCAGGTGGAGGTGTTATGATATGGGCATAGCGATAAGACTGAAAGAAGTTTCTTTTAAATATGACGGTGCTAAAGAAAATGTGCTTGAAAATATAAATCTCACCGTGGAATACGGCGAAACCGTGCTTTTGTCGGGCGTTTCCGGCGAGGGAAAAAGCACCCTGCTTTCGATAATAAACGGTGTTATTCCGTTCGTTAATTCGGGCGAATTTTCAGGCAGTGTGGAAATAGACGGCAAGGATGTTACAAAGCTAAAAATCAGCGAGCGTTCAAAGCTAATCGGCACTGTGCTTCAAAATGCGGACGAACAAATTATTTATGATTTAGTAAACGAAGAAATCGCTTTCGGCTGCGAAAATCTTAATATTGCGTCCGAAGAAATCGACAGACGCATTGAACGATTCACAACGCTTATGCAAATAGAAAAAAACGCAAAAACAAAAACACTTTCCGGTGGTCAAAAGCAACGCCTGATAACCGCTTCTACCCTTGCGATGGAGCAAAAAATCATTATTCTTGACGAACCGCTTGCAAATTTGGACACTCATACAGCACACATTTTGCTGAAAGCACTTCGTAATTTGGCAAACAGCGGATATGCCGTTTTAATAGTTGAGCACAGGCTTGATGTTGTGAAAAACTACATAGATAAAGTTATGCGAATCGAAAACAAACAGCTTTTTACAAGTACGGACATAAACGACTTGAACAGCGGAATAAAAACAATTCCTCATGCCGACGGCTCTTTGCCCGGCGAAGTGCTTATAAAAGGCGAAAAACTCTTTTTTGCCGCAGGTGACAGAAATATTATAGATGGACTTGATATAGAAATTCGGGCAGGCGAACGAATAGTTTTGCTCGGTGAAAACGGATGCGGAAAAACCACCCTTATGCGCATGCTTGCAAGACTGAATAAGCCGAATGACGGTGCGCTGAGCCAAACAATAACAAAAAGCAAAAAAGCAAACAGCAAATGGTTTTCAAAGGTGGGATATGTTTACCAAAATCCAACCTATCAGCTTTTTATGCCAACACTTTTAAGCGAGATTTCTTTTAAGGCAAAAAGCGAGGAAATGGCAAGGGATATGATAAATGCCTTTGGACTTTCGGGACTTGAGCAGAGGCATCCGCAATCACTTTCCGAAGGGCAAAAACGGCGTGCCTCCATTGCTGCCGTCTGTGCAAGCGAGCCGACTGTACTGTTTCTTGACGAGCCGACGGTGGGTCAGGATTACAAAAACCTTTGTAAAACGGTTGAAACCGTAAATAAAATAAACAAGAACCTTGGCACGGCAATTGTTACCGTAACACACGATAAACGATGTGCCGGTGCTCTTGCAGACAGAGTGCTGATTATGGAAAACGGTAAAATATCACGGCAAGGCGATTACCGCCTCGCAGATGAATTTTTGGATAAATAACTTAATTGAGGGAGAAAAGAAATGATTAAAACAAGACTTATAGAGCAAGTGCCTTCTTCAAAGAAGTACATTGCCCTAACAGTTCTTGCGCAGTGGTTGAAAACGGTTGCAAACATCGTTATGATTTTCATTCTTTCAAATCTACTTGCGCAAATTCTCGACGGTAAAGCGTTTGATTTTAAAGGACTTTTGCCTTATTTGGGCGCAATTGCGGCGGTTATGCTTGTGCGCTATCTTTGCGGATACGCAAGTTCTCAGACTGCGTTTTTCGCTTCAAGCGAAGTAAAAAAAGTGCTTAGACAAAAAATGTATAAAAAGCTTACACGAATGGGAGCATCTTACAGCGAAAAGGTATCAACATCAGAGGTGATTCAGGTTTTTGTTGAGGGTGTAGACCAGCTTGAACTTTATTTCGGCAAATATCTGCCGCAGTTTTTCTTTGCTATGCTTGCACCGATAACGCTTTTTGCCGTGCTTGTGTTCGTAAGCTGGAAAGCGTCGGTGGTGCTTCTTATTTGTGTACCCCTTATTCCGCTTTCTATTGTTGCAGTTCAAAAAATCGCAAAAAGACTTCTCAGCAAATATTGGGGAGTATACACAAACCTCGGCGATACTTTCCTTGAAAATATCCAAGGCTTAACAACACTCAAAGTTTATCAGGCGGATGAACGCAAGAATGTTGAGATGAATGAAAAAGCCGAAGAGTTCAGAAGAATTACTATGAAAGTTCTTACAATGCAACTCAATTCCGTAAGCGTTATGGATATTGTTGCATATGCAGGAAGTGCAGTAGGTGTAGTAATTGCAATCATTCAGGTAAAAAACGGCACAATCACTTTACATCAGGCATTTTTAATCATTATGCTTGCGGCTGATTTCTTTTTACCGCTCAGGCTTCTCGGTTCATTTTTCCATGTGGCTATGAACGGTATGGCGGCAAGCGACAAACTCTTTAAGTTGCTTGATACAAAAGAGGACGAACACGGAATGGAGATTCCTGAAAATCTTGACGGGGATATCGAAATTAAAGACCTTTCCTTTTCTTATGACAACGAAAAAACCGTGCTTAACGATATTTCGGCAACCTTTAAAAAGCACGAACTTATAAGCATAGTAGGCGAATCGGGTTGCGGCAAAAGCACGCTTGCTTCCCTGCTTTGCGGAACAACTAAAGGCTACATCGGCAGTATAACAATCGGCGGTGTTGAAATAAAAGATATTGATGAAAAAACACTTATGAACAACATCACTGCCGTAAACTTTAATTCCTACATTTTTGCAGGAACGGTTAGGGAAAATATGCTCATAGCCGACAAAAGTGCAAGTGACGAAAAGATGATTGAGGCATTGAAAATGGTAAACCTTTGGTCATTTTTAAGTGAGCAAGACGGACTTGATACTAAACTTAATCAACAAGGCAGCAATTTTTCGGGCGGACAAAGGCAAAGGCTTGCCATTGCAAGAGCCTTGCTTCACAACACACCGATATATGTTTTTGATGAAGTAACTTCAAACATAGACGCCGAAAGCGAAAACGACATTATGGCTGTTATTCACAATATGGCTAAAATCAAAACCGTTATTCTTATCTCCCACAGGCTTGAAAATGTGGTAGGCAGTGACAAAATTCTTCTGCTTGATAAAGGCAAAATTGAGGAAAGCGGTACTCATTCTGAACTTATGTCTCTTAATAAAAAATACAAGCTGATGTATTCCACTCAAGCAGAACTTGAAAAATATGCAAAGGAGGAAGCGTAATGAAAAGAAAACAATCAGGTTTCAAAATTATGATGCGGTTGATAAAACTTGTTAAGCCGCTTGCTTTTTTCATGGTACTTGCAGTTATACTCGGCGTTACGGGCTTTCTTTGCGCCATTCAAATTACGGCGCTTGGCAGTATGACACTTCTTACAGCCGCAGGTATAAACGGTGGACTTGCAATAAAAACGGGATGTATTTGCATTATTATTTTTGCGGTTTTGCGTGGCTTTCTTCACTACGGCGAGCAAGCGTGCAACCACTATATTGCATTCAAGTTACTTGCCATTATTCGTGATAAAGTATTCAAATCGCTTCGCAGGTTAACTCCGGCTAAACTTGAAGGTAAAGATAAAGGCAATCTGATATCGCTCATAACAAGTGATATTGAACTTTTAGAAGTTTTTTATGCTCACACGATTTCTCCGATTTGTATTGCGTTTTTAACAAGCCTTGTTATGCTGATATTTATCGGAAGATACAGTATTTGGCTTATGCTTGTTGCACTTGCGGCTTATATTACAGTCGGCATTATTATTCCACTTGTATCATCTAAATTTAACAAAAATATCGGTATGACCTACCGTGAAAATTCGGGTGCACTTTCCGGCTATGTGCTTGACAGTATGAGGGGACTTTTGGAATCAATCAGATACAATTCAACCGATACCCGCCTTAATGAAATGAACGAAAAAACCGATAAACTTAATTCACTTCAAAAGAAGTTAAAGAAAATTGAGGGGCATAATATTTCAATTACGGATATTTCGATTATCTTCTTTTCGATCACAATGCTTTTAGTTGCAATTTGCCTTTACCAAAAGGGCACAATCGGATTTGACGGACTTATTGTTTCAACTGTTGCAATGATGAGTTCATTCGGTCCGGTTGCCGCACTTTCAAACCTTGCAGGCAATTTGACTCACACCCTTGCAAGCGGCGAAAGAGTGCTGTCAATTCTTGATGAAAACCCTGTTGTTGAAGAAAACATCAGCGGCAAAGAAGTTGAATTTGACGGTATGGAATGTAAAAATGTAGGCTTTGCATATGACAAAGAGCAAATTCTTGAATATTTCAATATGGAAATTCCAAAAAACAAAATCATTGCTATAAACGGACCGAGCGGTTCGGGCAAATCGACTGCGCTTAAACTTATGATGCGTTTTTGGGATGTAAACAGCGGCGAAATTGATATGTCGGGTGAAAACATTAAAAATATTAAAACATCATCACTTCGTAACAATCAGAGCCTTGTAAGCCAAGAAACTCAATTGTTTAACGATACGATTGAAAATAACATTAAAATTGCAGATTACAACGCAACAAGAGAAGAAGTTGAAATTGCCGCAAAAAAAGCCTCAATTCACGATTTTATAATAACTTTGCCTAAGGGATACGACACAAATGTAGGCGAACTCGGTGATTTGCTTTCGGATGGTGAAAAACAGCGGATAGGTCTTGCAAGAGCGTTCCTTTGCAACTCTCCTATGATTATGCTTGACGAACCCACAAGCAATTTGGACAGTTTAAACGAGGGCAACATCTTAAAATCCATAAACGAAGCAAAGCACGGCAAAAGCATTGTTTTGGTTTCTCACAGAAAGTCAACGGCAAAAATCGCTGACGAAGCATACACCGTTTACAGAGGCAGATTATCATGAAAAAAGACAGAATCACACGAGAAAAAGAAATGTTACCCGAAATGGTAAAAATTTATTGTCGCGGTGTGCATAAATCAAAAAAAGGAACTCTTTGCAAGGACTGCCAAGAACTTACTGATTATGCGCTTTTCAGGCTTGACCATTGTCGCTGGGGAAACGATAAAAACTTCTGCTCGCAATGTCCATGCCATTGCTACAAACCCGATATGCGTTCGAAAATAAAAGAGGTTATGCGCTATTCCGGGCCGAGAATTATGCTTTATCATCCGCTTGTGGGCACCATTCACGGTATTGAAACGATAAAGGGCGTTATCAAGGCAAAAAAGAAAAGCAAATAACACCAAAAAATATTGACTCTCATACAAACAAAGTCTTTGCCGAAAGGTAAAGGATTTTTTCTTTCATAGTGAAAAGAAAAAAGCACCAATGCTCAATTAAGCATCAGTGCCGTTTCACAAGACTTGTATTTTTCAGTACAAAACGATATTTGAATTTTCTTTTGCAAGGTTTTGCATTTTTTTCCGTGTAGCCGTTGATGCAAAAGAACACAAAGTACTCATTCCTGTTTTGCTTATTCCAATTTACTTTTTTTGCCTTTTCAAGCAAGTCGTAATACACAATAACATCAAGTGGCTTTTTGGTATATTTGCATTCGCCGAAGATGATGTTATTGGAATTATCTGTTGCGACAATATCAATTTCTGTATCTTTTCTGTCCCACCATTTGCCGATTTTTGTGGGAGTGAAACCGAAAAATAAATGCTAAAAATGTTATTTTTTGTAACTTAATAAGCGGATATTTCAAATGCGTTGTTTGATTCTATATAAAACTCTTTTAAAGACGAGCTTATTATATGTGAATTGATTTTTCGTATTTTTACTCGTTTCGGTGTGATTCTCATAAAATCGGCGGCTTAAAAATCGTATTGCGTTTCGTTAAACAAAAAAATCTTGATAATAAAGCGATTGTATGTTAAAATATTTTCCGTAAATTTTGACAGAGGGTGAAAAATATGTCAGGGCACTCAAAATGGAGTACTATCAAACGTAAAAAGGAAAAGACCGATAATGCCCGTGCAAAGGCATTTACTAAAATCGGCCGTGAAATAGCTGTTGCCGTCAGAGAGGGCGGACCCGACCCTGCCGGTAATTCAAAGCTTAAGGATTGCATAGCTAAGGCGAAGGCTTGCAATGTTCCGAACGATAATATCGAAAGAATCATTAAAAAGGCTGCCGGAGACGGAAATACCGATAATTACGAAAGCATAATCTATGAGGGCTACGGTCCGTCGGGTGTCGCCGTAATAGTTGAGACTCTTACAGATAACCGCAACAGAACCGCAGGCGATATGCGTCATTATTTTGATAAGTTCGGCGGCAATATGGGAACCTCGGGCTGTGTTTCGTTTATGTTTACCCGTGAGGGCGTAATTATTATCGACAAAGAGGATGTTGACGAGGAAAAACTTATGGAGGACGCTCTCGAAGCGGGTGCCACCGATTTTCTCACAGACGGCGATGTTTTTGAAATTCGCACAGAGCCTAACGATATGGGTGCAGTACGCGACGATCTTGAGGCCAAGGGTTATAAATCCCTGCCAGCCGAGGTCGATTATATTCCATCTACCTATACAAAGCTCGAAAGCGAAGAGGATATAAACAATATGGGCAAAATGCTCGAAATGTTTGAAGATAACGACGATGTTCAAAATGTTTTCCATAACTGGGAAAACGAGGACGATTACGAAGGTTGACAGATTTTGAATTTAGGAAATATTCTGTTTTAAATTCAATGCGTAATTTAAGTTAAAGACGGCTTGATTTGTTTTTCAAGCTGTCTTTTTTATTTTTCTTTCGGCATTTGTCGAACAAGGTATTGTAAATTAAAATAATACAAAATAATGTTCTTTCGTAGCATAAAAATATATTAACGTACAAACCTAAAAAATATGCCTGATATGATTGACATTTGACAAAACTAATTATACAATGTATTTGAGGAAAATTTGAAAAACATATTTATATATATTTTTTGGAGGTGCTTTTAAATGAGAAAAACAAAAATAATATGCACCGTCGGTCCGGCTACCGATGAAGACGGAGTCCTTGAAAAGATGATAAAAGCCGGAATGAATGTTGCGAGATTCAACTTCTCGCACGGCACTCATGAAATGCATAAAAAAAGGTTTAATGAGCTGGTGGCTCTTAGAGACAAACTTGATCTCCCCATAGCTACAATGCTTGACACTAAGGGTCCGGAGATACGTATAGGCTATTTTAAAGACCACAAAGCCGTAACACTGAAAGAGGGCGATGATTATATTCTCACCTCGCGAGATATAGAGTGCGACGAAAAGCAGGCGAGCGTTTCCTTTAAGGAACTGCCGCAGGATGTCAGAATGGGCACGATTATCAGAATTAACGACGGTCTTGTATCTCTCAGGGTCGAAAAGGTCGAAGGCCCCGATATTTATTGTAAGGTTGTTGACGGCGGCGTTATTTCAGACCAAAAGGGCGTAAATGTTCCGGATACAAATTTATCAATGCCTTATCTTTCCGAGCATGATATGTCCGATTTGGCGTTCGGGGCAAAGCTCGGATTCGATTTCATAGCGGCTTCATTTATTCGCTCGGCCGCGGATGTTGATTATCTTCGTAATTTTACAAATTCTGTGGGGTTTCACAAGGTAAAAATAATCGCAAAAATAGAGAATATGAGCGGCGTCAACAATATTGATGAAATTATTGCCGCTGCGGACGGTATTATGATAGCGCGTGGCGATATGGGCGTCGAAATACCGTTTGAGCTTATTCCGTCAATACAGAAAAAGCTCATCAAAAAGGCATATACGGCAGGTAAGCAGGTTATAACCGCAACTCAGATGCTTGAGTCGATGATAACGAATGCCCGTCCAACAAGAGCAGAGATTACCGACGTTGCAAATGCAATTTATGACGGCACTTCGGCAATTATGCTTTCCGGTGAAACTGCCGCCGGTAAGCACCCTGTCGAGGCTGTTGAAACAATGGCACTTATAGCCGAGACCACCGAGGCAGATATAGACTATCTCACTAAATTCAAAAATGATTCGTCTGAGTACGATAACAGCATAACAAACGCTATTTCACACGCCACCGTTACAACCGCTCACGACCTCGGCGCAAAGGCGATTATTACGATAACGAATAGCGGTTCGACTGCCCGTATGATTTCAAAGCATCGCCCGTCCTCCATGATAATCAGCTGCACGACCGATGAAACCGTTTGCCGTCAGATGAATATGTCTTGGGGTATGATACCTCTTATGTGTGAAGAAAAAAACAACTCGGATGCACTTTTCTCTCACGCCGTTGAGGTTGCACGTAAGCACGGTCTCATTTCAAAAGGCGATATCGTTGTAATAACTGCGGGAATTCCGCTCGGGATTTCCGGCACAACGAATATGTTAAAGGTTGAGCGCATAAAGTAATCGGTTTTTGCGTTTTCCTCATGTGTATATAAAAATAAATTCTACCGAAAATATTAAGGCTTCGTTATTTGCGAAGCCTTAATATTTTATGTGCGGCGGTGATATATAAATGAGCGATTATGAGATTATAAAGTATATCCTAAACGATATAAACGAGGATCTCGACGATGAAGAAAAAGTGCATCTGCTTTTGAATAAAACGGTTTCAGAAAACAACGAGTGTAAAGAAAGCTTTGGGCAAAGGGCCTCCGACAGGCTCTCCTCTCTTGCCGGAAGCTGGACGTTCATTATAGGCTTCACTCTGCTTTTACTCGTTTGGATAACGATAAATACAGTTCTGGCAGCCAAATCATTTGACCCGTACCCGTTTATTCTGCTGAACCTTGTCTTGTCGTGCGTTTCGGCTATTCAGGCGCCTCTTATTATGATGAGTCAAAAGCGACAGGATGAAAAAGATCGTCGGCGCAGCGAAAATGATTATAAAATAAATTTAAAATGTGAGATTCTGCTTAAAAATATGCATTATAAGCTCGATAGGATAATCGAATGTATTGATGAAAAATCAAAATAAGGCAGAAAAGCCGTATGACGCATAATATATAAAATTCTCGTTTTTTTAACCGAATTATTTGCATTTCTACAAATTGATGTTTTGCTTGCCCATTGATATAATTATAATCGGTATCGCGGTTATGCAATACCGATATTCTTTCTTCCAAGGTGAAATATATGCATATAAAACTACTTGCTCTTGATATAGACGGAACTCTTGTTACCACCGAAAAAAATA
>ERZ780013.573-NODE-573-length-11358-cov-3.67292_pt1 | contig 11358 bp, 7 predicted proteins | sample MGYA00511178_ERZ780013 | MGnify/ENA primary metagenome ERZ780013 (study PRJEB29588, sample SAMEA2149568) | human gut metagenome | biome: human gut; feature: human-associated habitat; material: faeces | place: Denmark | collected 2008/2010 ... | reverse complement strand
GCATTCTTCTAGTGGCCGAGTACGCGGCCCTCTCACGGCTGAAACCCGGGTTCGAGTCCCGGTTGCGCTACTTATTAAGGATGTTACTTGGTGGTAAGTGACATCCTTTTTTGTTTCAGCGTATATGTTTTAGCGTAATATGGGAAAGAAAGACACTCAGAAGGAATTGGCATTCGATATGTTTCAGGATCAGGAAAAAATGATGATTCCTATTATCCCTAAAGGAAAGAAGAAATTGTCTGGTGCACAAACAACTTTTAATCGATTGAATAAAAAGATCGCAAAGTTGAAAATGATTATAGATGAATTGCCACAAAGGGAACATGTCATTAAAAAGTATTTTGATGAAAACTTGTTTTGTTTATTTGAGCAAGAAGCTCAATTGACGGATGAGCTGTTATGTAATTTAGATCGTGTTTATAAAACGGCCAGATTGACTAAGAAAGAAAAGTCGTATTTGCCTGAATTGATTTTAGATGAATGTGAACATTTAGATGAACTTCCTTTTGATGAAAAGCGAAGAGAGGCTTTAGAGGCAATCCGTCAAGATTATATGCAGATTAGTACGGGACTTTCCCAAGAAGAAATAAACAAAAAAGAGCTTGAATCAATGCTTTCTTTTTGTGAGATGTTTGGAATTACGCCAACAGAAGATATGAAAAATGCAAAAAGTCCTGATGAGTTTTTTCAAGCTGTTTATGAAGCTAAAAGATCTGTAAATGAACAAGGAAACTCTAGCTCGTCAGAAAAGAAAAAGTTGAGTAAACGTGAAATAGAAAAGGAAATTCAAGCGGAGAAGACTTGGAAGTCTATACGGGGAATATATCTTGAACTGGTAAAAGAATTACATCCTGATAAAGAAGCTGATGAGACACAACGATTGCTGAAAGAAGAACGAATGAAGCAATTAACGAAAGCATATCAGGAAAAAGATCTGGCTTCTTTATTACGGATGCAGGTCAATTGGTTGGAAGAATCGGCTAAAGAGCCAATCGATCAGACTGATGATATGCTAAAACTGTATAACAAAGTTTTACAGGCTCAAGTGAATCGTTTGGAGCAGGAGTATGATTTATTATGTAACGCTCCTTTCCCGGGTGTTTTGGGTACATATGCTGGATTTCGTAAATATTCACTGAAAGAACTTCCTTTGGTATTAGAGCAAATGAATAATTTACATAAAAAAGAGATTTCTAATTTGGAAACTTATGTAGCTTTGTCTAGAAATGTAAAAGGAGTTAAGTTGTGTCTGAAGGACTTTATTTATATGCAGGAACATAATGACTTGGATGCTGTCTTTGATAATTTATGGGATTTGTAGGATGGATATAGAATAGACTGATTGAAGAAAAAAATCATCTTTCACTTTCCCTTTATCTTCCTGTTTGTCTGTTAGATGATGTGATTTGACTAATGTGTACAGAAAAACATAACGTAATAAGAAAATAAGATATGATCAATATACGGAAATTGGAAGCAGATTTATGGGAATCTGCTGATTTGTTAAGGCAGGGTAGTAAATTGACAAGCAGCCAATACTGTATGCCTGTTTTGGCCTTGTTGTTTTTGCGCTATGCTTATAGCCGTTATAAATTGGTGGAGGCTGAGATTATGAAGAACCGTCCTTCTCGTGGTGGACGCATAATGCCGGTGGAACCAAATGATTTTGCCGCTAAAAGTGCACTTTATCTCCCTCGGGAGGCGCAGTTCGATTTTCTTGTTAATCTGCCTGATCATATTGCATCTGTCGGTTTGAAGGATAAAGGCGGGCAACCTATTAATTCCTTGGGTGAGGCCGTAAACAATGCCATGCAATTGGTGGAAGAACAAAGCGCACAACTGACAGGTGTCTTGCCTAAGACTTACACCATGTTTGCCGATGATTTGCTGCGTGAATTGCTTCGTATCTTTAATAATGAGACGATTGATGAGATTGGTGGTGATATTATCGGACGTATTTATGAGTATTTTCTTTCTAAGTTTGCTAAGGCTGTAGCTAGTGATGATGGGGTTTTCTTTACGCCTAAATCATTGGTAAAGATGTTGGTCAATGTATTGGAACCTGAACATGGAGTCATGTTTGACCCGGCTTGTGGTTCGGGTGGTATGTTTGTGCAGACCGGGGATTTTGTGAATGCCGCTGGTATGAATGCCAATACGCAAATGACTTTCTTCGGACAAGAAAAAGTGGAGTATAATGCGCAACTTTGTCTGATGAATATGGCGGTACATGGACTTAGCGGGCGTATTGTTTCTGGTGATGAGGCTAATTCTTTCTATCATGATGCGTTCAATCTGGCAGGTAAGTGTGATTATGTAATTGCGAATCCTCCTTTCAACGTGGATAAGGTAAAATCGGAATCGGCTTCAAGTGCCGGGCGCCTTCCTTTTGGATTGCCAGGTGTTAATGCGAAGACAAAAGAGATCGGGAATGCCAATTATCTTTGGATTAATTATTTTTACGCTTATCTGAATGATCATGGTCGTGCCGGCTTCGTCATGGCCAGTTCTGCTACCGACAGTTCCAACAAGGATCGCGACATCAGGGAGCAACTGGTAAAGACCGGACATGTAGATGTGATGGTCAGCGTAGGGAATAACTTTTTCTACACATTGTCATTGCCTTGTTCCCTGTGGTTTTTTGATAAGGCCAAACGGGAAGAAAACCGCGACAAGGTGCTGTTTATCGATGCCCGTAAATATTATACAGTTGTTGATCGTACGCTGAATGAATGGACTGAATGGCAACTGCTCAATTTGCAGGCAATCGTCCACCTTTACCGTGGAGAAACAGACAAATATCAGGCATTATTGGAAAAATATAATCATGATATAAGCGAGGCGGTAGATTCTATTTCGGAAGAAGCACAGCTTTTTGCCTCCCTTCTTGATGATGAGACTGCCGGCCAGTTCAATAGTTCATTGGCATGGCTTGGCAGTCCGTGGAATAACTATGGTGAATTATCCAAGAACTTGAACGGACAGATAGAGCAAACCAAGAGTTGCGTCAAGTTGGCGGAAGAAAGGCTGAAAAAGCGTGAGCTAAAATCCATGAGGCTGGCAGGAGATAGATTCTGCAACGTGCTTGAGGAAATTCTGACGATTATTGAAGAATACAACTGGTTGACGGAGAAATTTGGCAACGGAGAGTATCAGGACATTGCCGGACTCTGTAAGATTGCCACGCTGGACGAAATAGAGGAAAAGAACTATTCGCTTACTCCGGGAGCCTACGTGGGTGTTCCGGAAGCTGAAGACGATGGTGTGGATTTTCACGAACGTATGAATGAAATCCATGCGGAACTGGCAAAACTTCATGAAGAAGCCAACGTGCTTATGAAGGAAATATTAAACGACTGGGAGACGCTGAAATGAGTATGAATCATAAGATAGAAACATTGCTTTCCCTGCTGGATGAATATAAGGCATTGGGCATTGCTGACCTGATAAAACCGGTATCTGACCCGATAAATGAACTTTCTGACCCGATAACAGAACGCTTGTATCAGGCTATTCTAAAGAATAATAAACTGAATTATGCTGAATATGGAGCATTATTGGGCGTGTCGGAAGCAACTATCAAGCGACGTTTGGGCGAGTTGAGAAAAGCCGGGATGATTGTGCGTGTGGTTAGCAATAAGAGTGGATATTGGGAAGTGGTAAGTTTGATGGATAGAAAGGAGGGGAAGATATGAGAGAATGGAAGAAGGTGAAGTTGGGAGAATTATATACAGTGCATAATGGACTGTCAAAAAGTAAAGATTTCTTTGGAAGTGGTTATCCTTTTTTGACTTTTTCTAACGTGTTTAATAATTGGTTTTTGCCAGATAAATTAGATGCATTAGTAGAGTCTACAGATAAAGATAGAGAGTCTTTTTCTATTCATAAAGGTGATGTTTTTATTACGCGTACAAGTGAAACTATGGATGAGTTAGGAATGAGTTCTGTTGCCTTAAAGGATTATCCTAATGCTACATTTAATGGCTTTACGAAGCGATTACGTCCAAAAAGTGATGATATATTGCCTGAATATATCGGTTATTATCTGAGGTCAAAGAAATTTAGAAATAAATTTTTGGCGTTTTCTTCTATGACAACTCGTGCTAGTTTGGCTAATAGTGATTTGTTGAATATGGAGGTGGAAGTCCCTGTAAAGAATGTTCAACGAAACATTGCAAATATTCTACTCCGTTACGATTCCTTGATAGAAAACTACCAAAAACAGATTAAGTTGTTGGAAGAATCAGCACAGCGTCTTTATAAAGAATGGTTTGTTGATTTACGTTTTCTAGGGTATGAGAATACTAAGATTGTGGATGGGGTGCCGGAAGGATGGGAGAAGAAGCAAATTAATGATATTTGTAGTTTGATAACTTCTGGAGGGACTCCATCAAGAAACAATAAAAGTTTTTGGGATAATGGTAATATAAAATGGGTAAAAACAAAAGAATTGAATGATACTTGGATTATTGATACAGAAGAACATATCACTGAAACAGGTTTAAACAATTCTTCTGCGAAAATATTTCCTCCTAATACAATCTTAATGGCCATTTATGCCAGTCCAACTTTAGGAAGATTAGGTATTTTGGTACATGAGGCATGTTGTAATCAGGCAGCTTTAGGATTTATTCCAAATGAATTTGTTTCTTGGCAATGGCTATTTTATAAATTATATGAACTTCGAGATAAGTTTAATTCGATAGCTCGTGGAGCCGGTCAACAGAATATCAGTGCAATAGTAGTAAAGGAAACAGAGATTGTTGTTCCTGAAAAAAATATTATTGATAAATATACTTCTCTTGTTACAGAGATATTTAATCGGCAAAGAACTATAATTTGTGAAATTAAACTACTTATCGAAGCCCGCGACCGCCTGCTTCCCAAACTGATGAATGGAGAAATAGAAGTATAAAACCTAAAATTAAAACAAGATTCAAGCAACTATTCTATAATCCATTTGTCTATGCTTTTGGTTTTATCGCTGAAGTTTATGCCAACCTTTATGACTTTGCGGCCATCTTTTGCAAAAGGTTGGGCATAACCTTTTGCGTTTATTTGACTGATTGCTTCTTCTGCGCTACCGTTCAGTTTAAATTCCATTATGTAAATATAATCGGATGTTTTCAATACTAAATCTACACGTCCATGTGATGTCCGATATTCTACTTCAGTATGGAATCCCATCAGTTTGAAAACGATATAAAGTATATTCTGGTAATGGATCTCCCGTTCACGAACAAGTTCGTAGGGTGTGTCGTCAAAGAATGTTTGGAGCCGACTTAAAAAATCGTCTACATGGCCACGGCGCACATCATTTACAAAACATTGTATTTCGTAAGATGATTTACTGACACTGACAGAAGCATAATACGGAAGAATGAATTTCATAAATCCTTGTTCTACCTCCCGGTTTGGAAATCCAAGTGTATAATTCCCGAACTCTTCATTATAATCTTGTATGGTAAGGTAACCACTTTGATAGATAATAGGAACAGGATCAGTAGAAGCAGCATCGATACAATCAAGTACTGGTCCACTGGTAACGATGTGCTCGATTTCGCTTACCGCATAGTTATGCTGTTTCATCAGCTCTACAAGATAGGTTGGAGTTCCGGTTTCAAACCAATAATTCCCCAATTGCATACTGGCAAATGTGTTCAGAAGACTGAACGGATTGTAGATGCCTGTAGATTTGTAACTGAAATGATACCCGTCGTAATAAAGTTTCAGTTTGTCGCAGGTCTCATGATAGTTCAATCCGAGGGCTTTTGACAGTTGGTGTATGTCCTCGTCGAAATATTCAAAAAGCTCATCATTTGTTATTCCACAAATAGTCGCATACTTATTGAGCATGGAAATATCCATCAGATTGTTTAAGTCTCTGAATACGCTGACTTTCCCAAACTTAGTTACCCCAGTAAGCATGGCGAAACGTATATAGGCATCACACGATTTTAGTACACCATAGAATGCTTTCAATGTGTTTCTGAATTCTGTTTGTAGTTCTGGATTCCCGATGGCTTGGAGCATAGGTTCGTCATATTCATCGATTAGGATGACGACGTTTCTGCCTGCCTTTTGTGCGGCTCGCTGGATAATCCCTTGGAATCGGAGAGAAAAAGAAGTTTCACTTTCTCTCTTCCCGTATTTATCTTCCCATTTACAGAGCGCATCATGAAGGACTCCGTCGAGTCTTTCTTTGCTGTCATATTTTTCAGAGTTCAGATCAAGATGAAAAACAGGATGTTCTGCCCATTCCGATTCAAGCTTTTCCATAGCCAGATCTTTGAAAAGATCTTTTTTCCCTAAGAAATAGGCTTCAAGGGTAGATAGTAGAAGACTTTTTCCAAAACGTCTGGGTCGGCTCAGGAAATAATATTTTCCACTATGCGACAGATTGTATATAAGTTTTGTTTTATCTATGTAGATATATCCTCCTTTACGGATTTCTCCAAAACTTTGTATGCCTATTGGATAAAGCTTGTCCATACCGAAAATTAATTTGTTTCTTTTCAATACCCAAAGATACATGAAAAAAACTCAGTATAAAACTGTTATTACCCAAATTGCGTTTGAAATCATATCATTCATTTGTTTTTTCTGTAAAAACTCTATACTTTAGCTTGAAAACAAAAATCTGAATCAAACCATGTCAACAGACTACAGCGAAGACAGACTCATACAGAATAGCGCAGCCGATTTATTGGAAAATGAACTGGGCTGGACTTCCGTTTATGCTTATGATAGAGAAGTGTTGGGCGAAAACGGTACGCTGGGGCGAACCTCGTATCACGAAGTGCTGCTGGCCGGCCGTTTCCGAAAAGCACTTGTACGATTGAATCCATGGATCACCGACAAGCAGATGGCGGAGGCTGTAGAGCGAATGACGGAGCACATGAGTAGTCAGACATTGATGCAGATTAACGAACAGAAGTATCAATATATCCGGGAAGGTATTCCGGTAACACGTGTGAAACCAGACGGCACTACCGAAGAAATCAGGGCGAAGGTGATTGATTTTGATGTGGTAGAACAGAACGATTTTCTGTGTGTCAGAGAATTTTGGGTATATGGTGCTTTATATCGGCGCCGGGCTGATATAGTAGGCTTTGTCAATGGTATTCCGTTACTTTTTATCGAGTTAAAGAATCACGATGTAGAGGTGGAAAACGCATTCCATCAGAATTATCGGGATTATCTGGATACTGTTCCGCAGCTGTTTTATTACAACGCTTTTATCATGTTTAGTAACGGCTTGGAGGCGCGCGTGGGAACTATTGATTCCAAATGGGAATTCTTTCATGAGTGGAAGCGTCTGCATGAAATGGATAGCGGAAATATTGAACTGCCCACCATGTTACGTGGTATCTGTAAGAAAGAGAACTTCCTCGACTTGTTGGAAAACTACCTGCTTTATGATCATTCGGATGGGAAAACAGTGAAAATCCTGGCCCGAAATCATCAGTATTTGGGCGTAAATCAGGCCATAGAAATGTATCGGAAACGGGAATATATGCATGGAAAACTGGGCGTGTTCTGGCATACACAAGGAAGTGGCAAAAGTTATTCCATGTTGTTTCTGTCTCGTAAAATAAGAAGGAAGTTTGAAGGTTCTCCGACAATTGTCGTATTGACTGACCGGGAAGAATTGAATAAGCAAATCAGTAATACGTTTGAGAACTGTGGCGTTTTGGGAAATGTGAAGGCACAGAAATTTATTGCCCGGAGTGGCGATGACTTGATTGCCAAGCTGAAAGGGAATCCTTCTTTTATCTTCTCTTTGATTCAGAAATTCAATAAACCCAATGCCGAACCGATTTATCCTGACCATGATATTATTGTCATCAGCGATGAAGCACACCGGACACAAAACGGAGTTTTTGCCGAGAACCTGATGCACCTGTTACCTACTGCCAATCGTATCGGATTCACCGGTACGCCATTGTTGCGCGACGACAATATAACGGCCCGAACTTTCGGAGGTTATGTAAGTATCTACGATTTTAAACGGGCGGTAGATGATAAAGCAACCGTTCCGTTGTATTATGAGAATCGTGGTGAACGGTTGAAGGATTTGAAGAATCCGGAAATCAATGAAGAGATAGCGGCTGTATTGGAACAGGCCGGAGAGATAGATGCTTCGCAACAGGCAAAGTTGGAACGTGAATTTGCCAAGGAAGTGCATTTGCTTACGGCTCCCAAACGCTTGAAGATGATCGCCCAGGATTTTGTGCGTCATTACAGTGATTTGTGGACATCCGGTAAAGCCATGTTTGTTTGTTACAACAAGGTGACTTGTGTGCGCATGTACAACTATGTGCAAACCTATTGGCAGAAAGAAATAGCTGCTTTGCAAAAACAGATCGATCAATGCGTGTATCAGCAAGAGGTACAGGAAATGAAACGCAAACTGGAATGGATGCAACAGACGGAGATGGCTGTCGTTGTCTCGCAGGAGCAGAACGAAATACAGACATTCCGGAAATGGGGACTTGACATTTTGCCGCATCGCGAGAAAATGGAAAAACGTGAGCTTGACAAAGAATTCAAAAGTGCCGACAATCCGTTGCGGGTCGTTTTTGTCTGTGCTATGTGGCTGACCGGATTTGATGTAAAGACTTTGTCGTGCTTATATATCGATAAGCCCATGAAGGCGCATACGCTGATGCAAACCATTGCGCGGGCTAACCGTGTAGCCGAAGGAAAGGAAAATGGTCTTGTAGTGGATTATATCGGAATTGTCAAAGCGCTGAGACAGGCGCTTGCTGATTATACGGCCAGTCCGGATGGCATAACAGCAGGCAAAGATCCAACGATCGATAAAAAAGAATTGATAAATCGTGTGTTAGAAATCTTGTCGGCTACCATTGCTTTTCTGAAAGAACATGGTTTTGAATTACAGGATTTGATAGATGCCGAAGCCTTCCTGAAGTTAGAACTCTTAAAGACGGCAGCCAATGCTATGTGCGAAACGCCAGAGGTCCGAAAGAGCTATTGTACGCTAGCCACATCTTTACTGAAATGGTGGAAATTCTTGACCAGGGATGAGGTGACCTTGGAAATGAAACAGCAAAAAGATGCTATTGAGGCTATTTACAAAGAATTGCAGCGAAAGCGTAAACATGCGGATATTACTGATCTGAGTGTGACAATCAATGAAATTATCAATGAACATTTGGATATCAATCCTAGAAATATAGCGTCTGATGATGATTCAAATCGTCGCTTTGATATCAGTCGGATTGATTTTGATCTGCTGAGGCGTGAATTTGCCAAAAAACGAGAAAAGAACCTGATCATGAAGGATATCCAAGATTTGTTACAAGAACGAATTGCTCAGATGCTGGCCGTTAATCCCTCGCGGATTAATTTCTATGAGAAATATCAGGAAATCATTCACCAATATAATGAAGAACAGAATCGGGTGAGCATTGAAAAAACATTCGAAGCGCTGATGCACCTGACCGAAGAACTCTCGGAAGAAGAAAAACGTTACATTCGGGAAGGTTTTGATAACGACGAACAACTCTCCATGTATGATGTCTTGATGAAAGATGATTTATCGAAAGAAGACATGAAGAAGTTGAAGAAGGTGGCCAAAGATTTATTAAGTAAAATCAAGGAGATTCTGAAAACCATGGATCATCCGTTTGACAAGCAAGAAACCAAAGCGGCCATCGTTGTTACCATCCGGGATATGCTTTGGCAAGAACTTCCGGAAAGTTATCCGGATGAAAGCATTACCTATTACCGGGATGCCGTATATAATTTTGTCAGTCAGCGATACAGTGGAATTGCATGATATTCATCAATACTTCAAAGACCTAAAATATAGGGTTTAGTCTCTATTGAAAGACAAAAAGCTAAACCCTATGAATTCATCAACCAGATTCTATATCTCTTCCACCGCATAGACATTCCCATAATGAGTATGGATACGGGAAAGTCCCAGTTGAGGGAGAAGCAGACTGAAAGTACGTAAAGTCATGCCTCGCATGGCGGACGGATGCCGTTTTTTCATTCGGCGGAAGATTTCGGCCGACGAAAGCAGTTCGCCGTTGGAAGACTTTTCGCTCGGGCGGAAGGTGGCAAAGAAGAGTTCTTCTTCGACGGTCTGTTTGTAAAATCCGGTATTCGACTGTTGGATTTCAGCTTCTTCTTCGGTAGTGAACCAGTGTCGTTCTCCATTGAGGAGTTCCGTTTTCAATTGCGCATACACTTGTTCATAGTCGATCGGTGAGATGTCTATTTTGTGTTCGATTTCCACACAAAGAAAGCGTCGGCTACCACTTGGGTCGCTCAGTAAATCTTTCCGGTTGGAAGTCGCGATGAACGAGGCGATCCGGGGCAATGGTCGGAAATTCTTCTGATAGGCTTTACGGATATTTAGTTCCGTCATCTGCATCAGGTTCTTCAACAACGCCATTTTGCGGAGCGGTATTTTATCAAATTCATCCAGGTTAATCAGGCCGAATAACGCTAATTTCTGCTCAATCATTCCTTGACTGTTTAGATCTACACTGTCGGTATAGTACGACCGGAGTGGATCAGGAAGCAACAACTTGCAAAAAGTAGATTTGTGCATCCCTTGTAGCCGGCTTACCAGAATAGGAGCCACGCTATTGCCGTGCTGCGTATCCAAACCCATCCAGCCGGCAGTCATTCCTAACATCCATCGGTGGAAACCATTGATCCATAGGGGCGTGTCAGCTACACGCCGGGCCAAAGCGGTAATCCGATCCTGGCCATCCCATGCCGGAAGTCCTGACAGATACGTCCGGAATGGATGATATTCCGCGATTTGGTTGGAATAAACGAAACGGGAAATATCCCGGTCCCAGCAGGCGATTCCGGCTTGTTGGGCAGATTGGCAGAAACTGTTTAAATCCCGTTGGGAAACCGGGCAGTACGAACTGTCCGATTTGTCTTGTTCTTTAAATTCAGTTCCTTCTGTCAGTAGGTTGAACCGAAACTGATAATGTTGTTGCAAAAACAAACTTAGTGCTTGCAACATTTCTGCTGTTTTATGACCACCCTGTGTTTTCGACAGATGTCCATTTGCTTGATATGTAATGACTTGATCTCTTGGTGAAATCAATTTTGTCCAGATGCTATGTATGAGATTTTTGATATAATTTTCCATATTCCTATTTTATTTGAAATTAATAATTAAGTAAATGAACCAGTTCGCTTTCAGAACAAAAATAGACTCATAAATATCCGTTTTCCAAATATTTACCTGGAAAAATCAACTCGTGTTTAGTCGTTGGAAATTCTTGTAAATCCAGTTGTGATTTCTTATTTTTCTGCCTCAGGGCTGACGCATTACAATCATTTTTTACTGGAATCTATTTT
>ERZ780013.567-NODE-567-length-11440-cov-4.44401_pt1 | contig 11440 bp, 8 predicted proteins | sample MGYA00511178_ERZ780013 | MGnify/ENA primary metagenome ERZ780013 (study PRJEB29588, sample SAMEA2149568) | human gut metagenome | biome: human gut; feature: human-associated habitat; material: faeces | place: Denmark | collected 2008/2010 ... | reverse complement strand
TGTCGGGTGGTTGTTGTTGGCCGCCTTGCCGCTGACGCAGTAGAGCGGCAGGTTGAGCGAATAGCCCTGATTGACAACGTCGGAGGTGTCGACCGAGCCCGCGTGCGGGTAGATGGAGTAGGTGAAGCGGTGAACTTCTCTGTCCTGCTCGCTGTTCGGGTTGACAGCGCAGCGCAGGAGACTCGTTCTGATGTGACCGTCCTTTATGTCGTGACCGTACTTGCAGTCGTTGAGGACGGAGAGACCGAAGCTGTTGTCGCTGAGGTCGACCCACTTGTGACCGACGACTTCAAACTGCGCAAAATCCCAGAGCGTGTTGCGGTGGGTCGGGCGCTTGTAGTTGCCGAACTGGATATCATAAGTGGCCTCGGTAGCGTTGACATCAACGGGGAAGTCTGCCTTGAGAAGAATCTTCTTCTCTTTCCAGCCGACCGTGTAGTCAACGTCGATGCGCGGCAGGTCTGCGTAGAAGATAAAGCTCTGATCAATGGTCGAGGAGAGGAACTTGCGCGTGACCTTTATGACCGTGCGGACGGGTCCGCTCTCTGTCACATCGACTGCGCTGACATCGTTTATCTCGGTGTACTTCTGATCAAAATAGACCTTGATATCCCATGCCTCGTGGTTGAACGGTCTGTCGTCATAGGCATAAATTTTATTGAGAACTTCGCCCTCGGGCGCGACGGCTCTGCCGGTCGCCTTATGAATGAGCGACGCGATGTTCATGTCCTTGTCGAACTTGACGGTGAAGAACTTGTTCTCTATAGTCTTGTTCTCGACTTTAACGGTGTTCTCGCCGGACTCGCCGCCGTGAACAATACTGAAGGTCTTGTATCCCTTTGCGGGCACGCCCTTTGCGAAGAACACAAGGCGTCCGTCGGCTGATTTCTGCCACGGCATGACGTTACCGTCGGCGTCGACTATCGAGAAGTGCTCGGCTGCGGGCATATCGGTGATAACGACATCGTCGCGCTCAGCGCCGAAGGTGTTGAAAACGGTCAGGGCGCTGCCGTCCGGAGTGCAGACTATCTTGCCGAGAGTGTCGGCTATCTCAGCTTTGCCCTCGGAGATGAGCTTGTCGTACTGCTCCTTGGAATCCTCGTAGACTTCTTTTATCGAAGAGCCGGGGATTATATCATGGAACTGGTTGAGGAGTATTATCTTCCAGCCGTTGTTGATGAACTGACGGGGATAGGACGCGATGCCGTTTGAGTCGGCGATGGCGCAGATAGTCTCCATATCGTGATAGAGCAGCTCGCTCTTTCTGTTGTATCGCTTGTTTCTGCCCTGCGAGGTCAGGGTGCCGCGGTGGAACTCGAGATAGAGCTCGCCCGCCCATTTGGGCAGCCTGCGCGAACCCTTGACTTCCTTTTCGAGGTCGTGATAGAAGTCTATTGCAAACTCCTGCTTGACCTTCGGGCAGCCGGGGATGCCCTTTGCCATGCGGTGACCCATTTCGAGCATATCGCGGGTCGGTCCGCCGCCGCCGTCTCCGTGGCCGAAGGTGCAGAGATACTCTTTGTTGAGATCCTTCTGCGAGTACCTGTGCCAGCCGCCGAGGATGTGCTCGGGGTTGAGATAGGCGTTGTATGTTGTCTGCCAGCAGTCTCCCTCGTCGAAGCAGTCGGTGCTCGGCGAGAAGTGAGAGAGAATCTCCGTGCCGTCGATGCCCTTCCACATGAATGTGTCATAGGGCACTTTGTTGAACTCGTTCCAGGATATCTTTGTGGTCATGAAATAGTCAATTCCGGCTTTCTTCATGATCTGCGGGAGAGCCGCGCTGTAGCCGAAAACATCGGGGAGCCACATTATCTTGTTGTCAACGCCGAACTCGTCCTTGAAGAAACGCTTGCCGACCAGGAACTGGCGGACAAGGGATTCGCCGGAGGTGACGTTGGTGTCCGACTCGACCCACATGCTGCCCTCGACTTCCCAGCGCCCTGCGGCGATCATCTTCTTGATGCCCTCATAGACCTCGGGATAGTCCTCCTTGACAAAGGCATAGAGCTGAGCCTGCGAGGACATGAACTTGTATTCGGGATATTCCTCCATGAGCTTGAGGACGGTCGCAAAGGAGCGGCCGGCCTTCTCTCTTGTCTGGCGGAGTCTCCAGAGCCATGCGACATCTATATGCGTGTGACCGATGCAGCAGGCGGTCGCGTCCATGGCGTCTTTTGAATATATCTCCCTGTCGAGCAGGTCGATTGCCGCCTCGGCGGAGGCAGCGAATGTATCGTAATCAGCGGTGTTGAAATCGATAAGATTGACGGCGTCGTTGAGCGCCTTGACTATATCGATGCGCGGAAGATCGTCCGCGTTATAGAGGGAAGCGACTTTGAGCGGGGTTTTGAGATCGAAGATGAGGCGGTTGACAAGGTCATCGACGACCTTGAGGCGCGCGCCCATTCTGAGCTTGCCCTTGAATTCCCATGCGTCCGAATACGCGTTGAGGCAGCAGTCGAATTCTTCGCCGCCCTTGGCGCAGTCGAGCAGGCGTATCTCGCTGTGGTTCGAGTCGCCGCCCTGGCGCAGCTCGCCGTTAAAGTACATGATGAACTGCGGGTTGCTGCGATTCCACGGGCCGCTTGCGGAGGGGGTCAGCTGATAGACCACGGGTCTGCCGGCAAAACGCTCGGGAACTGTGAAGCTGTGGCGGAACCACGCATAGTCCTCTTTATAGCCCCAGTAGTCGTTCTCCGAGTCGAAGTCCGTCCATTCGCCCTCGTCGATCTGTGAAAATTTGTACTGCCCGTCGCGGAATTTGAAGCCGCCGAGCGTCTCGCTGTCAGGGTAGAGATATTCATTCTCAAGGTCCTCAATGACCTTGTAGACCCTTCTGGCGAGCATGAAGCGCTCGGAGTTCTTGTCCGTGAAGCGGATGTCTACATGACTCATTTGATTGCTCCTTTCGGAAAATTCTTTGATTTATCCGTCAAAATAATTTTAACTTGCGATACATGACAATTATATATTATTGCCGCGGGGGTTACAATAGATTTTTAGTTGTTTTGCCAAAAGATTTGAGCTGCAAAACAAAAAAAGCCCCGCAGACGAGTGCGGAGCTTTCTCTATATTATTTATGCCTGATTGTTGCGGATCATGTTGAGGATATTGCCGAGATTCGTCGTGCCCTTGAAGAACTGCCTGAGCTCCTTGAGGGACTGCAGGAAGTTGGGGTTCCAATCCGAGCGGGGAGCGGGTTTTATTCCCATCTCTTCGAGCATCGGGCGCAGAGCCTCAAAACGCTCCTCAAAGCTGTTGTAATCCATATTGGCTCTCTTCGTCCAGCCCGCCTCGGCGACAGCCCAGAAGCGCGGGAAGCACATATATGAGAGCTTGTCGAAGTCGCGGATATATTCGACCCAGATCGGGCACTCGACGCCGTAGACATTCTTCTTGCCCGCCTCGGTCAGTCCCTTTATATACGGGTCGAGGCTGTAGGTCTTTTTGAGCGAGGTCATGCCGTAGGGGTAGTCGCAGTAGTAATAGTAAAACTCGGAGACTATCATCTTTCCGCCCTTGTTCGCGAACTCGACGGAGCGGTCTTTTTTGTCCATCCAGCGCTGAACGATAATGTCGTTGGGCATCATGCCGCTGTTGAGGCTCTCGTTCCAGACTATAGCTGTCTTGCCGTGCTTTTTGAGGAAGTCAACGGCCTGAAGCACGAACCAGCCCTGAAGCTCCTCTTCATCCTTGAGACCAAGTTCTTTCATACGCGCCTGGCACTTCGGGCAGTTCTTCCAGCGAACCTTGGGCGCTTCGTCGCCGCCGATGTGGAAATATCTGCCGGGGAAGAGCTCAATCATCTCGCCGAGCACGTCAAAGACGAGCTTCAGCGAATCGTCGTTTCCGGCGCAGAGTATATCATCAAAGATGCCCTGCTTCGTACCGACCTCGAGAGGCTTGCCCTTGCAGGAGAGCTCGGGATAGGCGGCGAGCACGGAGAGCGTGTGGCCGGGCATATCGAACTCGGGGATAACTTCAATATAGTTGTCGTCGGCATATGCGACTACTTCGCGGATCTCATCCTTTGTGAAATATCCGGAATATTCCTCTGCGAAGTGGTACTGGCCGAAAGCCGAGCTGCGGCGGCGGGAGCCGACTGTGATGAGCTCGGGGTGGCTGTCAATTTCAACGCGCCATCCCTGATCGTCGGTCAGATGCCAGTGCATGGTGTTCATCTTGACGAGCGCGGCGGCGTCGATGAGCTTTTTGATGTTCTCGACCGTCGTCATGTGGCGCGCACAGTCGAGCATGAATGCGCGGTATTCAAACGCGGGCGCGTCTTCGATTCTCACGCACGGGCAGATATCGAGCTGCTTTAGCTGCTTCAATGTCTGGCTCGCATAGAGGGCTCCGCGCTCGCCGCCGGCGGTGGCTTCTACACCGTTTTCGGTCACTTCGAACACATAGCCCTCTTCGGGCAGTTTGTCTGTCAGACGCGCGGAAAAGCTTTCGGAATCGATGTTTTCCATCTTGACGCTTCCGCCGAGATAGTCGATTTTGTTGGGATTGGGAATAATATTGAGCTGCTTCATTTTCTTTTCCTCCGAAGGGCTTTTATCAAGGGTCAGTATACAATAAACGCAATTCAAAAGCAAGGCGAAATTCAGCTTTCGGGCTTTTCTTCGGGTTCTTTATGCTCGCTGTGCTCGTTTTTGCTCTTCTCGGCTCTGCACGCCTCGGCGCACATCTCCTCCTGCTTTTCGAGCGTTATCTGCTTCATCGTGTTTTCGTCTATCTTCATCAGCTTCATCAGTATTGCCTGACGGGCGAGTATACGGTTCATCTTGCCGTGGATATCTTCGATCATTATCTCGGTTTTGAGATTAACTTTGTAGTCGTTCTCGGCGCGGCGGCGGTCTTTTTCCTCCTGGCGGTTCTGGCTCATCATTATCAGCGGAGCCTGCAGCGCGGCAACGCACGAGAGCACTAAGTTGAGCAGTATGAACGGATAGGGGTCGAACGCGCGTTTTGCGAGTATGACATTGCCGACCATCCAGAGTATCAGCAGGGCGGAGAACGAGAATATGAATGCCCAGCTGCCGGCGAACTTCGCGATTTTATCTGCGGCGCGCTGACCGAATGTGTATTTCTCCTTGTCGGGGTTTGCCGATATCCTGCTGTCGGCGAGCAGGGATATGATATCCTCGTTGCTCATGTCGTGCTTGACATCGCTGATTATTTCGTTGACAAGTTTCTTATTCTCTTTCATCTGGCACACTCCCTTGAAATTATCCGTATACTATTTTAACATAAGACGCAAGGATTTTCTATAGCTATATTTGCGTTTGCCGAGCGGCGGTGGTATACTGTGTTCAGACATAATTCAGTCTTATGCGCAGATAATATATATGAAATAAAGGAGAGAAGAAAAATGAAAGAGCTCATGAAAAATATTTCAAAATCCGAGGTTCTGACCCTGAGAGATCAGGTGCTCTGCCAGCCTGGGCAGGTGGTCAGCAAGACCCTCGCCCAGAATGACGCGCTGAGCATAACGCTTTTCGCGTTTGACAAGGACGAGGAGATAAGCACCCACGCCTCCGGCGGCGACGCATTTGTCACCTGCCTCGAGGGAGTCGGAAAAATAACGATAGACGGCGTTGACTACGAGCTGCACGAGGGCGAGAGCATAGTCATGCCCGCCGGACACCCGCACGCAGTCTACGGCAAGGAGCAGTTCAAGATGCTTCTCGTTGTGGTGTTTTGAAGATAAAATAAAATAAACAATGTCCGCCGTATGATATAAATGCGGCGGACATTTTTATATAATTTCACCCCTGCTTTGAAAACTCGCATCCGCAGTAGTTCTGTCTGTATAGATCATACTGCTTCGAAAGTTCTATCGAGCGCTTGTAGCCCTCGCGTTTCTTGAAATCTGCGGGCAGATGGCGCACTCCGTATTTTTCGCCCATCTCCTCGCCGATGCGGTTGAGTATCTGCGAATTCTTGTGCGGACTTACGGAAAGGGTGGTCGTGAAATAGTCGAAGCCGTGCTCCTTTGCCTCCTGCGCCGTGCGCTCGAGACGCAGATAAAAGCACTTTTCGCACCGCGAACCGCCCTCGCGCTCCTGCTCATATCCCTTTGCCGCGTCGGTGAACTGCGTATGATTATATTCACATTCGAGCATTTTTACATTGTGCTCCGCGGGCAGGAGAGATATTATCCTGCGCTGTTCGCTGAGCCGGTGTTCATATTCCTCTGCGGGGTAGATGTTCGGATTGAAGTAGAGCACGGTGACATCAAAATACTTTGTCAGATATTCGAGCACATAACTGCTGCACGGTCCGCAGCAGCTGTGCAGCAGCAGGGACGGCACGCGCCCCTGCTTTTTTATTTCATCAATTTCGCGGTCGAGTTCGAGCTGATAGTTGATTTTGTTCATCTCAACGCCTCCGCAGTATATGATACCGCAAAGGGGCTGATAAATCAACCGCTCAGTCGAGAATGCGCCCGTCGGTCGATATCGTCACGACCTGCCACGGGATGAATTTGCCGCTGTTCTGCAATGCTGTTTTTGCGGCTGTTCTGCAATGCTGTTTTTGCGGCGTGTTCGAGCCCGCCGCAGCAGGGGACTTCCATTCTGACGACCGTCACGGACTGTATATTGTTGTTTGCGATTATCTCCGTCAGCTTCTCTGAATAGTCGACGCTGTCGAGTTTCGGGCACCCGACAAGGGTTATGTGGTTTTTGATGAATTTTTCGTGGAACGCCGCATAGGCGTGGGCGGTGCAGTCGGCGGCGATGAGCAGCTTTGCGCCGTCAAAATACGGCGCGTTCACCGGCACGAGCTTTATCTGAACCGGCCATTGGCGCAGTCGACTCTGCATTTCGGCGGGCTGTGCCGACGAGGCGTTTTCCTCGCGGTTCATCGTCATGAGCCTTGAACCCGGACATCCGCCGTGATGTCCGCCGAGTTTTTTCTTCATCATGTTTTCTTTGACCGCTTCGGCGTTGTAGGCGGCTGCCTCGCGCTCGACAAAGGTTATCGCGCCTGTGGGGCACGCGGGCAGGCAGTCGCCGAGCCCGTCGCAGTAGTCGTCGCGCATGAGCTTGGCTTTGCCGTTGACCATGGCAATCGCGCCCTCATGGCAGGCGGCGGCGCAAGCTCCGCAGCCGTTGCATTTTTCTTCGTCAATATGTATTATTCTGCGCTTCATAAAAATTCCTCCGAGCGTAAAATTTGTTTTTTCTTGACCTGACGCGTTTATTATAGTAGAATCGGGACAAAAATACTGTTGCAAAAACAACGGAGTGATAAAAATATGTCGGAAAATTTTGAAAAAATAAAAGCGGCGCCGCTCTTTTTCGGAATAGACGAAGCCGAGCTGCCCGAACTGCTTGAAGCCCTCGATGCGCACAGCCGCAGATATCAAAAGGGCGAAATAATAATGCCCGAGGGCGAAAAGACGGACTCGCTCGGGCTCGTGATGAGCGGCAGCGTTCTGATAGTGCAGGACGATTTCTGGGGCAACCGCAATATCATGGCGCGGATAACTCAGGGCGGAATCTTCGCCGAGTCGTTCGCCTGCACGGGCGAAAAGCTGACCGTCGGCGCGGAGGCGGAGAGCGAATGCGAGATAATGCGGCTGAAAGTCGGACATGTGCTCGGCTCGTGCCCGAAGTCGTGCGCCGGGCACGCAAAGCTCGTCGGCAATCTGATATCCGAGCTTGCGCGCAAAAATCTGAATTTCAACTCGAAGCTCGGCCACATGGGCAAGCGCACGACGCGCGAAAAGCTGATGTCATATCTTTCGGCGCAGGCGATGAAGAGCGGAAAAAATGAATTTGACATTCCCTTCGACCGCCAGCAGCTCGCCGACTATCTGTGCGTTGACCGCAGTGCAATGTCCGCTCAGCTCTGCGCACTCAGGGAGGACGGAATATTGAAGTTCAAGAAGAATCATTTTATACTCAACAGAATATGAAAAAACGACCGCCCGAATAAACGGACGGTCATTTCAATTATCGGTTAAGATTATTTCTTCTTTCCGGTGCCTTCGTATTCCTTTATCCATGCGACCATGTCGGTGAAGGACTGCTTTGCGCCCATGGGGGCGTAGCCGAGCTCTTCCTTCGCCTTCTCGCAGCTGAAGTTGCAGTTCGAGGTCAGCTTGCGGATGGAGTAGCGGGTGAAGAGCGGGGTCTTCTTCGCGGCGTTGTAATAGACCTCCATGAGAGGAGCAAACGCATTTGCAAGACCGAGAGAAATCTTGAGGCTCGGAGCCTTGAAGCCGCAGATGTCTGCGAGCATATGTATCAGCTGGTCGACGGTGACGACCTCATCGGTGAGGATATAGCCCTCGCCGGGTCTGCCTTTTTCAGCAGCACCGATCATGCCCTTGGCAACATCGCGCACGTCAACGAAGTTATATGCGCCGAAGGAGAGCGATACGGGGAACTTGCCCTTGAGGAACATTCTGACCATCTCGCCGACGGAAGAGACCTTGAAGTCATAGGGGCCGCAGCAAGCGCCGGGATAGCAGACAACTGTCTCAAGCTTGTCGTCGTTATTCTCAAACACATAGTTTGTGGCGGTAGCCTTAGTCTTTGCATAGGTGCCGTCAAGAATCTCGGGATTGAAGTGAGAAATCTCACGCATAACCTGATTATCGGGGAGCGGTGGGTAAGCGTCAACGGAGGAAGCGTAGACAAGGCGTTTTACGCCGCACTTTTTGCACGCCTCAACGACGTTCTTTGTGCCGTCGACATTGACCTTCCAGGTCATGTCCTCGTTGCCCTTGTTTATCTCGATAACGCCTGCAAGGTGATAGACGACGTCCGCACCTTCAAAAGCCTTTTCAAGAGAAGCGGGATCGGTGACATCGCCGAATACGCGCTCGCAATTGATGCCGTCAAAAATCTTGCTGTCTTTTCTGATGAGTATTCTGAAGTTTTCGCCGCGTGCCTCGAGTTCTTTAACGAGTGCATAGCCGACGTGACCCGTAGCGCCCGTGACGACTGAAAGCTTGTCTCCCATGATTAATTAACACTCCTTTAATTTTTAAGCTTACGGAACTTATTATATATCAGAAAAGCTTTTTAATATTTACGGTAAAGAACTATTTAACAGTAAAAAGATAATTATTTATTTTTTTAGTCAAAGTGCCGAAGTGTTTCGCCAATAACATTGACTTTTTGTATGTTTGGAGCTATTATTTTATAGTGGTATTTTGCTCTGCACGGCGGCGTATAACTTGAACGGACGCCCGCGCAGAGAACGGACATATATATTTGAAAGGAAGGATACAAGTGGCAAAATACGTCCTTGCACTCGATCAGGGAACGACGAGCTCACGCGCCATCGTTTTCGACAAAAAGGGCAATATCGTAGCCAAGGCGCAGAAGGAGTTCGATCAGATCTATCCCGCCGCAGGCTGGGTCGAGCATGACCCGATGGAGATACTTTTCAGCCAGTTCCAGGCGGTGACTTCCGTCTTTGCTTCGGGCGGGATAAAGCCTGAGGATATAGCCGCTATCGGCATAACGAATCAGCGCGAGACCACCATTATGTGGGACAGGGAGACGGGCAAGCCCGTCTACAACGCCATCGTCTGGCAGTGCCGCCGCACAGCGGAGCTCTGCGAGCAGATAAAGGCGGACGGCATGGAGGAATACATAAAGGATAAGACCGGCCTTGTTATAGACGCGTATTTCTCCGGCACAAAGATAAAGTGGATCCTTGACAACGTTCCGGGCGCACGTGCGCTCGCCGAGGCGGATCAGCTGCTCTTCGGCACGGTCGAGACATGGCTCATATGGAATCTCACCGGCGGCAGAGTGCATATAACCGACTACTCCAACGCGTCGAGAACGATGCTCTTCGATGTCGATAATCTCTGCTGGGACGAGAAGATGTGCGAATATCTCAACATCCCGATGTCCATTCTGCCAGAGGTCAAGCCTTCGAGCATGGTATACGGCAAGGTTGCAGGCGGCATAATCGGTCTTGAGGATCTCGAGGGTATCCCGATCGCGGGGGCTATAGGCGATCAGCCGGCGGCTCTGTTCGGTCAGGCATGCTTCGAGCCCGGTCAGGCGAAGAACACCTACGGTACCGGCTGCTTCCTGCTGATGAACACGGGCGAAAAGCGCGTTAAATCAAAGAACAACCTGCTCACAGGCGTCGCATGGGGTATCGGCGACAAGGTCGAATATGCCATTGAGGGCTCTGCGTTCAACGCGGGCTCGGTCATAAAATGGCTTCGCGACGAGCTGCATATGATAGACAACGCAAAGCGCTGCGATGAGCTCGCCGAGAGCGTGCCCGACGCAAACGGCATATATTTTGTCCCCGCGTTCACGGGACTCGGCGCGCCCTACTGGGATATGTACGCGCGCGGCTGCATAGTCGGACTCACGCGCGGAGTCAACCGCGCTCATATCGCGAGAAGCGTCCTCGAGGCTATTGCCTATCAGATGACCGATCTTCTTGAGGCGATGGAGGACGACTCCGGAATAACATTCACTGAGCTTCGTGTCGACGGCGGCGCGAGCGTCAGCGATATCCTGCTCCAGATCCAGTCGGATATGATACGCACGATAGTTGACAGACCCAAGACCGTCGAGACGACCGCTCTTGGCGCGGCATACCTTGCGGGTCTTGCCGTCGGCTACTGGAAGGACAGGGACGAGATCGCGCAGAACCGCGAGATCGAGAAGATTTTCACTCCCCAGATGGAGAAGTCGCACCGCGACGAGCTCTACAAGGGCTGGAAGCGCGCAGTCGAGCGTTCGCGCGACTGGGCGAAGGACTGATATTATCTGGCCGCCGACCGGTTTTCTGATCGGCGGCCGTAAAAATAACCGGGTATTCTCGAACACGAAAGGAAAACGAAAATGGATTATCTGAGCGAATCACTCAAACTGCACTATGAACTGCGCGGCAAGCTGGAGATACAGCCGAGAGCCGGGGTCAGCAACAAGGACGAGCTGTCCCTTGCCTACACCCCCGGAGTCGCGGCGGCGTGCCTCGAAATAAAGGACGATGTCAGCAAGAGCTATGACCTGACCCGCCGCTGGAACACCGTTGCCGTCGTCACGGACGGCACCGCGGTGCTTGGTCTCGGGGATATAGGTCCTGAGGCTGGCATGCCCGTCATGGAGGGCAAATGCGTGCTCTTCAAGGCGTTCGGTGGAGTCGACGCGATACCGCTTTGCGTGCGTTCAAAGGACGTTGACGATATAGTCAACACCGTCGCCCTGCTCGCAGGTTCGTTTGGCGGAGTGAATCTCGAGGATATCGCGGCTCCGCGCTGCTTTGAAATCGAGCGCAAGCTCAAGGAGCGCACGGATATACCGATTTTCCACGACGATCAGCACGGCACTGCGGTCGTCTGCCTTGCGGCGGTTGTCAATGCATTAAAGATAGTCAAAAAGCAGCTCTCCGACTGCACCGTTGTTTTCAGCGGCTCGGGGGCTGCGGGCGTGGCGAGAGC
>ERZ780013.561-NODE-561-length-11543-cov-4.67061_pt1 | contig 11543 bp, 10 predicted proteins | sample MGYA00511178_ERZ780013 | MGnify/ENA primary metagenome ERZ780013 (study PRJEB29588, sample SAMEA2149568) | human gut metagenome | biome: human gut; feature: human-associated habitat; material: faeces | place: Denmark | collected 2008/2010 ... | reverse complement strand
CCGAAATTATGCGTCCCGGCGACACTTTCCGCGACGTGATTACCGGCGATGCCGTGACCGTCGCGCCGCACATGTCGTTCCCCGCACGCGCCACTTTGGTGCTCGAATAGCCATCGCGCTGCATAGGAATACAGCAAGAAGACGCCGACTCCGTTATGGAGCCGGCGTCTTTCTGTTGGCGCGCAGGCATTATGGGAAAGAAACGATGCGTGGTTAAACATTGTTAATTCGGTAAAAGATGTTTACACACACCGCCAATTCATGGGATTTATGTTTAACTTTGAATGTTAAAATAATGGGAAAAGAAAATAAAAATGAAGCGGATTAAGCATATCATTCTGATAATCTTACTGCTGTCTGTCGGATTTGCCGACAGACAACCGATGAAAGCCGTGACGGCGTCAGACAGCGTTGTCGACACCACCGTCGACTCGTTTTCTGTGAAAATGGATCCAGCCACCAGACGTTTTGTGTCGAGCCGTGCCATGACAGGAGCCACAGTGGGCGTCTGCGTGATGGATTTGCGCACAGGCACACCAGTTGCGTCCTACAATCTTGAGCGGCAAATGATACCGGCGTCGGTGATGAAAATTGTCACATCGTCGGCAGCGTTGAAGCAACTCACCCAAAACTTCCATTTCCGCACGCGTCTGAAATATACAGGCACTATCGACAAAAACGGAACGCTCAACGGCGACATTGTCATCGAGGGCGGCATTGACCCGACGCTTGACTCCAAGCATTTCCCCGACCGCGAAACCTTTGTCTCCGCCGCTGTTGAAAACATCAAACTGTGGGGCATAAAAGCAATCAAAGGCAACATCCGCCCGGAGGAAAAGATACAGCCGCACAACGCCGTGCCCAAAGATTGGCTCGACGCCGACGTGACGGAAGACTATGGCGCGGGAGTGCATTCGATAAACTACAACGACAATCTGTTCTCGCTGATTATCGACACATCGAGCGGCCGCGCCCTTGTGGTCGACACCGTGCCGCATCTGCGTTCGATACAGATAGACAACCGGATGACGGTGGTGAATCGCGGCAGATTCAGCCCTATCGTGCAACGCAAGAAAAACAACAACCGAATCACGCTTAGCGGAGCTATGCGCCGCATGCAGGAGCCGATAGAAGTGGTCACAACGATGCCGCATCCAGCCGTAGGTTTGTGTGCCGATGTGAGAGAGACACTCGAGAGCGAGGGCATCCCCGTTGAAGGAAAGAAGGTGAGTGCAAGCGACAGCGATGCCATGCAAATCCTGTCGTACGAGTCGCCGGTGCTGCCAGAGATTCTGAAATCGTTGCTTTTCCGCAGCGACAACATGTATGCCGAGTCGGTGCAGCGCAAATTGGGCGAGAGCATCTACGGCGATCCGAAGCGTGAGTATGGCGAGAAGGCAGTGACCAAGATAGTAGAACAATGGGGCATCAACATAGACAAGGTGACTCTCTATGACGGCAGCGGATTGAGCCGCACAAACCGGATGACACCTCTGTTTCTGGCAAGCGTGCTGCGCTCGGCCGCACTCGACTGGCAGACCGGCGACCTTTTCCCGACATTGCTGCCACGATGCGGCGTTGACGGAACGGTGCGCAACCTGCTAAAAGGCACGTGCCTGTCGGGAAATATCGCATTGAAGTCGGGCAGCATGACCGGCGTGAGATGCTATGCAGGCTATTACCCCGCCGAGCGTCCGCGCTACTCCGTAGTGCTGCTTACAAACAATTTCCACTGCACCTACGAACAACTGAAATCATCGATAGAACGGCTGATGGTGGGGATGTTTGAATCGTATCAGGACACTATTGACAAACGACAAAATACTCCTCAATTATGAAAACCGACATAAGAAAAATGATTGCCGAGGCTTACGAACTCGAGGGACTTCTGCTCCTCGCCGACAATCGTGGCGCCGACACTCCGGAATATGTGTTTACGGCAATAGGAGAGAAGCTCGACAGGTTGCAGATGCTGCTTGGCGAAAGAGAAGGCGATGAGGGCGAAGAAACGCAGAAAGACGCCTGTATGGTGGAGAACGACGTGGCCGATGCCGGAAGCGAAGAGCCGGTGGTGGACGCGCCTGAAAGCGAAGAGCCGGTGGTGGACGCGCCTGAAAGCGAAGAGCCGGAACCAGAGACGGAGGAAGACGTGGCGGAAGTGACGGCAGAGCAAGTTGCCGACGGCGAATATGACAATGAGCAGGAGCCTATGGTCGAGCTCGTGCTTGACGATGAACCCACCGCAGAACCTACCGCAGAACCCGACGCGGAGACACCGAACGTTGCGGATGAAACAGAAGACGTCGAGGCAGAGGATAATATAGAAGAAGAGACAGAAGCGAATGAAAAGGCATCCGACGACAGCGAGCCTCTGCGTCTTGACGAAAAACTGCAGCGCAGCCGTTCGAAAGACCTTAAATCAGCGTTCTCGCTCAACGACACATTCCGTTTCCGCCGCGAACTTTTCGGCAACAGTGCCGCAGAGATGACCGACGCCATCCATATGGTGGAGGCAATGCATTCGTTTGACGAGGCGGAAGATTATTTCTATGGCGATCTTGGATGGGACCGCGAATCGGACGACGTGAAAGAATTTATGGCGATAATAAAAAATCATTTTCTATAGCGATGGCACAGAAACCCACAGCGGAAGCCGGCATACTCTATGTGGTGCCGACGCCGGTAGGCAACCTTGACGATATGACCGTCAGAGCGGTGAACGTGCTCAAGGAAGTTGACGTTATTCTTGCCGAGGACACACGCACCAGTGGAGTGCTGATGAAGCATTTCGGCATCGAGACGCGTATGCAGAGCCATCATAAATTCAACGAGCATGAGACGGCGGCAGGCATAGCCCAGCGTTTGAAAGGCGGAGAGCGCATAGCCCTTGTGTCGGATGCCGGCACTCCGGCCATCTCCGACCCCGGTTTTATGCTTGTGCGCGAATGCCGTCGTGTGGGCGTCAAAGTGGAGTGCCTTCCCGGCGCCACAGCCTTTGTTCCCGCGCTTGTCGACAGCGGCCTGCCATGCGACAAATTCTGCTTTGAGGGATTTTTGCCACAAAAAAAAGGCCGTTCCACACGCCTTGCCGAATTGAGCGTAGAGCCTCGCACAATCGTGTTCTACGAATCGCCGCTCCGCTTGGTTAAAACCCTGACACAGTTGGCAGAAGCCTTTGGTCAGGACCGAGAGGCAAGCGTCAGCCGCGAAATCTCAAAACTGCACGAAGAGACCTGCCGCGGCACCCTTTCTGAACTTTGTGAACATTTTTCCGTGAACGAACCGCGAGGAGAGATTGTTATAGTAGTGTCGGGCAAGAAAGAAGAAAAAAGCGCCGGCAAAAGAGATAAGTACGCACATTTTAAAACCGAAAAAAAACAGAATCTACTATGAAGAAGATGATGATTCTCGCCCTTGTGCTTACAGGTGCGCTCGTGGCATGCAACGGCAACAAAGAGCAAAAAGACGCTCTTGCCGACACTACGCAACCCGACATCTCGAAAGTTGAGGGACAGCGCGACAGCTTGATGAACCTTATTGGCGACATCAGCCAGAACCTTCTCGAGGTGAACCGTATGGAAAACATCCTTGTGAGCGGTGATTTCAAGGACACTCCCGACAAGCGTCAGGAGATCATAGCCAACATCAACGCACTCCGTCAGGAGCTTGACGCACGCAAGCAGGCGCTGGAGGAACTTGAGAGCAAGTTGAAAAGCTCAAACGGATATTCTGCAAAATTGCAGAAAACCATAGAGTCGCAGAAGCAACTCATTGATGAGCAGTCGCAAAAAATTCAGCAGCTTGAGGCAGCATTGGCAGATGCGAATGTGAAAATCTCAGATTTGAACAAGAATGTGGAAGATTTGAACACGCAAGTGTCGACCGTGACAGAGGAGCGCAACGCAGAGACACAGCGTGCCGACAAGGTCACCGACGAACTCAACATCTGCTACTATGTCTGCGGAAGCAACAAGGAGCTGAAAGAACACAAGATTCTGGAAAAGAAATTCTTGGGCAAGACAAAGACCATGGAGGGCGATTTCGACCGCTCTTACTTCACAAAAGCCGACAAGCGCAAGCTCACAGAAGTGAAGACTTACGCCAAGAAGGCGGAGCTGAAGACATCACATCCAGCTGGATCATACTCGATGGAGACGGTTGGCGGAGCAGTGGTGATAAAGATTAAGGATGCAAAGAAGTTCTGGGAAAAATCGAATTTCCTTGTAATCCAGACTAAGTAATACTCAACATTCCCCATTTTTATAGAAATCCAGTGGTGCCAGGCATGAGAATGTCTGGCATTACGATTTTTTTCGATCAGGTTTTTCTGCAGGCCCCGTTTATTGACGGAAAAATTTTGGATGTAGAGAAATAATTGTCGGAATATTTGCGGGTTACGAAATAAAAGAGTAATTTTGTGCGCTAATTCCGAAAAGGCTCAGAGAAGAGAAGCGCAGGTGCGCGTCCGCCTCACGGACATAATTGTTAAAGTTTCTATTTTAAATGTACGCAATTGTAGAAATTCAGGGACAGCAGTTCAAGGCAGAAGCCGGCAAGTACTTGTATGTCCACTATCTCGGCGAGAACGTAAAAGAAGGCGATTCAATTGATTTCGACAAGGTTCTCTTGATTGATGCCGACGGTGACGTTAAAGTTGGTGCTCCTACCGTAGAAGGAGCAAAAGTTGTTTGCGAGGTGAAACGTCCCCTCGTGAAAGGTGACAAGGTTCTAGTATTCAAGAAGAAACGTCGCAAAGGCTATCGCCGTTTGAACGGTCATCGCCAATGCTTCACCCAAGTAGAGATTAAAGACGTAGTTGCATAACCACTAAAAGTTTAAAGAAATGGCACATAAAAAAGGTGTAGGTAGTTCTAAGAACGGACGTGAATCGGAAAGCAAACGATTGGGCGTCAAAATCTTCGGTGGTCAATTTGCTAAAGCAGGCAACATCATCAAACGTCAACGTGGCACAGTTCACCATCCGGGTTTGAATGTTGGCATGGGTAAGGACCACACATTGTTTGCGTTGGTAGACGGTACAGTCAACTTTACAGAAGGTAAAGGCGGTCGCAAGTTTATCAATGTTCAACCATTGGACGCTGGCAACAATTAATCAGCGCCTTGGGTTGACCCAGGAACAACAAGCATAAAATGGCGGTTGCATTTGCAGCTGCCATTTTTTATTACAACAATTTATATCAGCATATATGACTAAACAGAAACCATTATATTTGTTTCATCTGCTTGCGTTGTGCATAGTGTGCGTGTGGGGTACCACATTTGTGTCGACCAAAACGCTTATCAGCAACGGACTGACGCCCACGGAAATATTCATCTACCGATTCGCACTTGCTTATATCTGCGTTTTGTTTATGGCGCCTCGTCGGCTTTTTGCCGACACGTTTGCCGACGAGATGAGGATGATTGCCGCTGGACTGACGGGAGGCTCTGTGTATTTTATCACGGAAAACACCGCGCTCGGCATGATGCAGGCCACCAATGTGGCAATCCTTAGCAGTGTCACGCCGCTGCTTGCCACGCTTGTGGGAATGGCGGTGTTCCGTTCGGAACGCACAAAGCGTCCGGAACGCGTGATTCTCGGCTCTGTAGTCGCTATGGTAGGCGTTGTCGTTATTTTGTGGAACGGTGGTGACTTCGCAGCGTTCAATCCTTGTGGCACCGCTCTTACGTTTTCAGCGGCGCTGTCGTGGGCTGTCTACAGTTTGTTTGTCAAAAAGCTGTCGCAACATTATGACAATGTGTTCATTTCGCGCAAGGTGTTTGGCTACGGACTGCTCTCCATGGCTGTGTGGGTGCCGTTTTTCCACCCAACGAGTTTTCGTTTAGAACAGTTGCTGGTCCCGACGGTGTTTTTCAATATCCTGTTTCTCGGACTTGTGGCGTCGATGCTCTGCTTCACTCTGTGGAATGCCGTGGTGCGCCATTTGGGAATGGTGCGCGCGTCCAACTATATAAATTTCAATGCTGTAGCAACTTTTGTTGCAGCGTTTCTGATACTTGGCGAACACGTTTCTGCGGTGGCTCTTGTGGGTTCTGCCGCTGTGATTTTCGGAGTCTGGCTTGCGGAGGGGAAATAGTGGTCTAAAATTCCTATAAAATGGAATGGCGGAAATATAGAACACTTCCAGATCCATTCCGATAGCGTGAGTATTGGAAAAAATGCGCTACTTTGCATCAAATAAATTCAGTTATGGACAAAGAAATGATAATGGCGTCGGAGAGATTCGGCAATATTGAAGACTTGTCGTATAAAGATGACATCTCGCTTTTTTCGCAGATAGGAGAGTACAGTCAGATGCAGCCGTTCAAGCTCGACGTTTTCGTGTTGCTTGTGTGTCTTAACGGGCATGGCTCGCTCAACATCAACGGGGTGGACTATCGTGTCGATGCCGGCAAGATGTTTGTGTGCAAGCCTCACATAATTGTTGAAAAGAGCAGCGTGTCGCTCGATTTCGAGTGTCGCGGCATGGCGCTTTCGTCCAAGTTTATAGATCAGCTTGGTCGGGTGGCTGACGGAGGATGGGACTTGGGAGTGTTTCTTGGCAAAAATCCCGTGTTGTCACTCTCGGACGATGAGATAAGTCTGTTTATGCAGTATTACGCCCTCCTTGGGTCAAAAATCACGCGCTCCTACTGCCGTCATCAAGACGCCGTGATGCAAGCTTTGTTCAGGGCTTTTATGTTGGAATTTTTCGACATTATGGACCGCCACGTAAAACTTACGCCGCCCAATTTCACTTCATCGGAAATGCTTTTCCGTCATTTTGTAGAAGTCCTGATGGCAGACTATCCGCGGCAGCGCTCCGTGGAGCACTATGCCTCGCGCCTTTGTGTGACACCGAAATACCTGTCGGCGGTGAGCAAGTCGGTGAGCGGAAGCACTGCGTCAGAGGTCATCAACCGATGCATCATCGACGATGTGCGCCGCCTGCTCCATAATCCCGACAAGAGCGTCAAGGAAATATCCAACGAACTCGGATTCCCCAATCTGTCGTTTTTCGGCAAATATGTGAAAAGAATGCTCGGAATGTCGCCGAAGGCCTACCGCAAGTCGCTCGGCGTTATTGCCGGCGAATGATTGCCGAGAGAATCCGTCCGGAGTTGATTCCCAATGTCCTGGCGGAGAAAAACCGTTGAGGCTCGCATTTGGTGCATAACCCCGACAACGAGATGTTGGCATTCGGGACGCCGGCGCTTTCCATAAGCCAGCGGTTGGCTTCGGCCAGATCTATATGGGCTTTACCGGTGACTGGGTTTCGCCATACGATGTCGTTGAGAGAGAAGGCTCGTTTGGCAAATTCAGCCACCACTTCGTCGCCCACTTCAAAGCAGCGTTGGCAGATTGATGCCCCCACCACAGCCTCTATTCCGCATCTGTCGGCGCCTTCATCGACCATCGTTTCTATGGCATTTGCCACGATCCCTTTCACGGTACCTTTCCATCCGGCGTGGACAGCGGCAATCAGCCCGCTCTTAGGCTCGCACAGCAATATAGGCACGCAATCGGCGGTGAACACGCCTATTGCTACATTCGGGAGTCGTGTGACAAGCGCGTCGACATCGGTTGGTGAAGTCGGCGGAACGCTGTCGATAACGGCGACGTTGGTGCTGTGGGTTTGCCGGGCCGTGACGATGTGCTCTGTGCCGAGCAGAGTGCGCAGGCGCTTGAGGCAATCATCGACGTGCGCCGGGTTGTCGCCCGTATATCCGCAGCAGTTGAACTCGGAGTAGGGCGAAAAGCAGTCGGCAGCGCCGCGCTCTGTTGAAAAAGCGTCGATGCTGCCGACATTATGATTGAAGTGAAGTTGGCTAATCATCTTTGAAATCCTCTTCCCAATATTCGTCAGGCCACTCAACGTCCCAAGTCTCTTCCTCCGTGTCGTCACCGCCTTCCTGCTCAATCACGAAGTTGTCTTCCTCCTGCACGCGGTGCGTGATGTCGAGGTCGCGGTGCGTGATGCGCGTCGGGATGCGGTTGTCCTCATCGTTGATGGTGCGCCACAACACGTCTTTCAGCTCCGCCAGTCCCAGTCCTGCTACCGATGAAATAAACACCGTTTCCACGCCTTTCGGAAGGTGTTGCTGCATCTCTGCAATCAGCTCGTCGTCGAGCATGTCGCATTTTGTGATGGCAAGCACGCGTCCCTTGTCGGCCAAATCGGGGTTGAAGCGTTCCAGCTCGTTGAGCAGTACCTCATATTCGCGGCAGATATCGTCGGCGTCGGCAGGAATCATGAACAGCAGCACGGCATTGCGCTCGATGTGGCGCAGGAACCGCAGTCCGAGACCTTTGCCCTCGCTTGCACCCTCAATGATACCAGGAATGTCGGCCATTACAAACGACTGCGCTCCGCGATATCCCACGATGCCGAGGTTTGGCTCGAGAGTCGTAAACGGATAGTCGGCAATCTTAGGCTTTGCCGCCGATATTGCAGACAGCAGGGTTGATTTGCCCGCATTCGGGAAACCGACAAGTCCGACATCGGCAAGAAGTTTCAGCTCGAGGATGATCGACTTTTCGATGGCAGGTTCGCCAGGTTGCGCATAGCGCGGAGTGCGGTTTGTGGCAGATTTGAAATTCCAGTTGCCAAGACCTCCGCGTCCGCCTCTGAGCAGCTTTACTTCCTGTCCGTCGTCGGTCACCTCGCAGAGGAATTTGCCGTTCTCAGCGTCGTAAACCGCCGTTCCGCACGGCACTTCGATAATCTTGTCCTCTCCGTCCTTTCCAAAGCTGCGGCATTCTCCGCCCGGCTGTCCGTCGGTGGCGAAAATGTGCCGTTGATATTTCAGGTGGAGCAGCGTCCACAGGTTGCGGTTGCCACGCAGAATGATATGTCCGCCACGTCCGCCGTTTCCACCGTCGGGGCCGCCTTTCGGCACGTATTTGGCGCGATGGAAATGGCATGACCCGCCCCCGCCTTTGCCGCTTCGGCAAAGGATTTTGACGTAGTCTATAAAGTTTGAGCCTGCCATAATTATAGTATGCTATTCGTTACTTGCAAATTCCATTAAATAAGCCTTGATGAATCCGTCGATGTCGCCGTCCATCACCCCGTTCACGTCGCTTGTCTGCCAGCCAGTGCGGTGGTCCTTCACGCGTCGGTCGTCAAACACGTAGCTGCGTATCTGCGAGCCCCATTCGATTTTCTTCTTTCCGGCTTCGATTTTCGCCTGTTCCGCCATTCGGCGTTGCAGTTCCATGTCGTAGAGTTGCGACCGCAGAAGTCGCATCGCATTCTCGCGGTTGTCGAGTTGCGAGCGCGTCTCGGTGTTTTCGATGAGAATCTCGCGCGTCTCACCGGTGTCAGGGTCCTTGTAGTTGTAGCGCAACCGCACGCCCGTCTCCACCTTGTTTACGTTCTGTCCACCAGCACCACCGCTTCGGAACGTGTCCCAAGTGATGTCGGCGGGATTGATTTTCACTTCGATTGAATCATCGACAAGCGGAGTGACAAACACCGAAGCAAACGACGTCATGCGCTTTCCCTGCGCGTTGAAAGGCGACACGCGCACCAGCCGGTGCACACCGTTTTCGCTCTTCAGGTATCCGTAAGCCAAGTCGCCCTCCACCTGTATGGTGACTGACTTGATGCCTGCTTCGTCGCCCTCCACAAGGTGTATGATCGACGTCTTGTAGCTGTGTTTCTCGCACCATCGCAGATACATGCGCATCAACATCTGTGCCCAGTCCTGGCTCTCTGTGCCTCCCGCGCCCGAATTTATTTTCAGGACTGCGCCGAGTTTGTCCTCCTCGCGTCGCAGCATGTTGCGCAGTTCCACGTCTTCAAAGCGTTCGATGGTCTTCTGATACATCTCGTCGAGTTCCTGCTCAGTGACCAGTCCCTCCTTCACGAAATCAAACCCCAGTTTGAGCTCGTTGACCATCTTTTCTATATCCTCGTAGCTGTCAATCCAGTAGTGCAATTCCTTCACTTTGCGCATCTGCTTCTCCGCCGCCTTCTGGTCGTCCCAGAAATTGGGCACGTGCGTGCGCAGTTCCTCTTCTTCGACTTCTATTTTCTTCGAGTCGACGTCAAAGATACCTCCTCAACGCCAACATGCGTTCTTCTGTCTCTTTTAATTGTTCTTGCGTAATCATCCTAATATACAAATTTTCTGCGAATTTCGCAATTTTCCGTCACATCTGCAAATTCCGTATCTTTTTCTTTGGCATTTCGCCTCAAAGTGCCTACCTTTGCGATAGAAAATGCGGTAGTAGCTCAGTTGGTAGAGCATCAGCTTCCCAAGCTGAGGGTCGCGAGTTCGAGCCTCGTCTACCGCTCCATAGCCAAGCCGGGCGGTGTCATCTGCCGCTGCCCGGCTTGGCTGTTATATTTCAGTGAAAAGTTATTTCAGGTCGGCGATTAGCTGGCGCGCGGCTGTTTCGGCGCTGTCGTTTGAGCCGAGGCGCTGTCTGACGGTTTTGTAGCCATCGAGCATAGCGCGTCGTTCCGCGCTGTCGTTGAGCAACGGCGCGAGGTGGGCGGCGATGTTGTCTGGGTTGCATAGGTGGAGCAGCAGTTCGGGCACCACTTCTTTGTCTGCGATAAGGTTTGGCAACGACACGAATCTCACTTTCAGAATGTGTTCAAACAGCTTGTATGACAGTTTTGAGCCGTTTGCCCTGTAGCATACCACCTGCGGTGTGCCGATTGCTGCGGTCTCAAGAGTCGCCGTTCCCGATGTCACCAATGCGGCTTGGGAATTGGCGAGCGGCGGATAGGCAGCGTCGTAGATTATCTTCATTCCTGGAACCACCGACTCGTAGAAGCCCCTGTCGACATTAGGCGCGCCTGCCACAATGGCCTGCACGTTTGGAAACCGGCTTGCGGCTTCAGCCATTAGCGGAAGGTTGTTGCGGATTTCTCCAAGCCGCGACCCCGGTAGCAGTGCAATGGTCGGTCTGTCGTTGTCAAGCCCGTTGGCGCGGAAGAATTCCTCTTTTGACGGCATTGTCAGCATCGCCTCCGCTATCTCGTTGGCTGTTGGGTTGCCCACATAGTCCACACGGTAGTCGTGGCGTGCGAAAAATTCAGTTTCGAACGGCAGTATAGAGAAAACTTTCTTGACGTATTTCTTTATCGACTTTACGCGCCATTCCTTCCATGCCCATACTTTCGGAGAGATGTAGTAGTAGGCCGGGATTCCGATATTGAACGCGTATTTAGCTATTTTCAGATTGAACGACGGGTAGTCGATGAGAATGAGTGCGTCGGGGCGGAATTCGGCAATCGCCTTCTTTGCCCGTTTCATGTTGCCGAGGATTGTTGGCAGATGGCGCAGCACCTCGGAGAACGCCATAAAAGCCATCTCCTTGTAGTGTGTTATGGGACGGCATCCCGCGGCATGCTCCATACAGTCGCCTCCGAAGAATGCAAACGAGGCGTTGTCGTCGTTTTTGCGAATAGCTTTGATCAGGCGTCCGGCATGCAGGTCGCCCGATGCTTCGCCAGCGATAAGAAAGTATTTCATATTTTTATGATTTGTGCAAGCCTAAACTGATAAAATAGGTTGATAAACTC
>ERZ780013.542-NODE-542-length-11923-cov-3.61957_pt1 | contig 11923 bp, 10 predicted proteins | sample MGYA00511178_ERZ780013 | MGnify/ENA primary metagenome ERZ780013 (study PRJEB29588, sample SAMEA2149568) | human gut metagenome | biome: human gut; feature: human-associated habitat; material: faeces | place: Denmark | collected 2008/2010 ... | reverse complement strand
ATAAGAGACCCATTGGTAGAGTTAAATATGCGCTAATTTAATTCCGCCAACGGGTTACTATTATATTCTGCAAAATGATCAGTACAACTTGCAGCAAACATACCTGTCAATATAGCAAATAAAAAAATCTTGTTCATAGTTTAAATATTTAGTCCATTACAGATTTTAAAACTTAGCCTTTATGCTAAAACCAAGGCTTCTCAGTGAAGGCAACATAAAATAATCCAATCCCTGCGCATAATTACCCGTAGATGAAACAGACTCAGGATCGAACGGTGCCTTACAGTAAAGCATCAACAGATTTTTCCCTGTTAAAGACAAAGACAAATCCAAGACATTACCCAGCCATTTTCTCGGTATGTTATACGAAATGTAAGCCTCACGCAAACGTACATTGGAAGCTGTATAAGTATAATATTGTGTCAGATAATCTTTAGGTCTACCCTGCAACTGATAGTATGACTGTGCTGGAACAACAACTCCCGGTGACAAGGTCACTCCTCCAGCATCACGGGCATCGGCCGTAACTTTCGACACACCTGAATAATCCATCGCCGCCTGAGTACCAGACACAACGATACCTCCTATTCGGGCAGAAATCATGAAGCCAAAGCTCAAGTTCTTATATCTGAAATCATTCCTCCATCCCATTGTTGCATCAGGTAAAAGACTTCCTAACTTCAAATATTCGTTTCTCGGCTTCAAGTCTTGAGAGATATCAATATTGCCATAAGCATCTCTTACAAAATCGGTTTTTGCATAGATGTCTCCCAATGTACCTCCAGGACGCAAGATAATCTGAGCATTTCCAAAATTATCTTTCAGAAGTTCATCCTTTTCAAACAAGGGTTCATTCGGATTCTGTGGGTTTTTCACATTCGCTACAAGTTCCTTAATTTCATTCTTGTTATAACCATAGGTAAAGTTAGTATCCCAGGAAAAATTCTTTCCAATGTTTATTGTTCCTCCCAAAGCAATTTCGACCCCTTGATTTTGTACATTACCGGTCTGTACATAAGTATAGTTATAACCGGACGAAGCCGACATAGCGGCCTTAATAGTCTGATTCTTGGTATTTGTCTTATAATAAGTTATATCAAAGTTCAATTTATTTTGTATCCACTTGGTAGTCAATCCGATTTCAAAGGAGTTAGTACGTTCCGGCTTCAAATCCTTCAACGGATAGTAACCTTCCTTCACCCATTTCTTATCATCCTGGCTAAAAGTATTAAGTTGCATAGTCAACCCTCTTTGGAACGGCGAAGCTACCTGTGCATAAGCAACTCTCAACTTGGCAAAAGACAGTGAATTATACATTTTATTTCTCAGTTCCTCTGAAAGCATATCAGTCAAGATTCCTGAAAGACCTATAGAAGGATAGAAAAACGACTTATGATTTGAACCAGACAACTGTGAGGCCCAATCATTACGCCCGGTAACCGTAAGAAACAACAATCTTCTCCAGCTGACTTCCAAACTTCCAAATACAGACTGCGTCTGTTCTCTCCATCCTTTTTGATAAAACTGAGCTTTCTGAGCTCCCTGTTCAATATTCTGCACATTGAATACATTAGGCAAGCCATCATTTCTCAATGGCCCCTGATTTATCAATGCATCATTCATCTGGTCGGTCAAACTGGCTCCCACATTCAAAGCCAAAGTATAATCATCAGCAATATTTTTATTCAGGTTAGTGAGTACATCAACATAGTTTTGCATATCCCAACTATTTTCAAGACCAAAGAAGCCATTCTTGGTACCCCCGTTCAGCAAAGTAGGAATTGTTCCCACAAAACGCTTATCCTTATATTCCTGACTTGTGCGGTCAATTCTGTATCGAGCTGCTACATCCCACTTTTCAGAAGAAGACCACTCTTTAATAACGTACGAAAGTCCCAGTGATACAATGAAGCGCTTTCTTTCAGAAGTACGGATGTTTCTATAAGCCACCCAGTACGGATTCTGCATCGTATAATCTCCTTGCGGGAAAGGACTTGCCGTAAGCAATCCTCGTTCGTCATCCCACATTTCAAAATATTGTGCATTGTTCCAATCAAGGCCTCTAGGATACAGATAAGCCCCGACCACCGGATTCATGTATTCTCCCTGATTCACCATATTCTGGTCACGCTGTACAATATATTGTGCTCCGATATCCATTCTCAACTTTCCTTTAAGAGCAGTACTTGAATTACGCAAGGTAATGTTGTAGCGGTCGTACACATTATTGGGTATCAACCCATTGGCATTTGTGGCAGCCAATGATGCATAGGTTTGACTCTTTTCACTACCCATTGAAAGAGTAACGGCATTGGTATAAGTAGCTGAAGTCTTGAAGAAATCCGTTGGAGAATAACCTGTAGAAGGTTGTTTCTCTCCCCAGCTTACAGCCGCATTCGGCAAACTGCCATAGGTATTCTGAAATTCAGGCATGATAAAAGGATGAGCAAACTCCATGGAAGAAGAGAATGTAGCTTCCAACTTACCTTCCTTTCCTTTTTTTGTAGTAATCAAAATAGCTCCATTGGCGGCTGAAGAACCGTACAGAGCGGCCGCCGAGGCTCCTGTAAGTACTGTCATAGACTCAATATCTTCCGGATTAAGATCGGCAATACCTTCCGTAGATCCTCTGGAAGCATAACGTCCTGAACCTTCGTCCCCTACCGAATTGAACATAGGTACACCATCAATTACATACAAGGCATTATTACTTCCTTCTATCGATTTTACTCCTCGCATCACAACTTTTGTAGCTCCACCGACTCCGGAAGAACTACTCTGTATGTTGACACCGGCAATCTTTCCATTCAAGCTATTTATAAGATTCGCATCCTTCACTCTTGTCAGCTCATCTTGCTTTACATTCTGTACATTATACGATAGAGCTTTTTCTTGTCGCTTGATACCTAACGCAGTTACTACTACATCGTCCAATACTTGTGTATCTTCCTGAAGCGTCACATTAATTTCAGATACCCCTGCTGAAACTGTCTTTTTTATGCTAGTATAACCAATAAAAGAAAACTCCAATACTGCGCCGTCCGACACTTTTATGGTATAATAACCATCCAAATCTGTCACGGTACCGTTCGTCGTACCAAACTCTATCACATTTACCATTATCAACGGCAGACCTGCATTATCAAGTACCTGCCCTTTTATTTCTCTGATTTGAGCATTGATTATCCCGCATAATCCCATTATGCAGAATAAAAATATAATAAGTCTGTTATTCATCGATGTTCAGTATTAAATTAATAAGGTATATTTTCCAGATTATCCTTGGTCAGCGTAACCTTGAATCCACTAGTGATATTAGCTCCCGATTCACGTTTGATGGAAAGCATCGGAATATAATTCCATAAGACAGGATTTATGAATATAGCCACTTCTTTATCGGAACTAATCTCCACATTCTTTATTAATATAGTAACTGGTAAGTCATTTGCATTGATGACATTCTGTTCAGACTTATAAAGACCTTCAAAGCTCAACCCTGAATTTATGGCTGCCGTTAGCTTTTCTGAATCATTAAGCACATATACAAAGGCTCCTTCCCAGCTAAAATTGCATCCTTCAAAATTATTCACAGTAACTTCAAGGTCGACAACCTTTTTAAGTACTCCACCACTAGTAGGAGGTACATACGGAAAATTGAATTCCAGATCATAGTTACTTGTCTCCGAATTGACAGTTACTTCCATCTTTTGAAAGCTATCATAGTAATCTGTATTCCATTTAGGAATATATACTATATAATCTTTTGCTCCTTCCGTACAGAAGACTTCAAAGACGGCAGTTCCGCCCATTATGGATTTTTTTCTCCACATACGTGCCAGCTTCAGGGTGTCCGTGCTGATTCTTGACAACCTCCTCCACTGAAGGCCATTTACTTGCTTCTATCAGATAAATTTCATGGTTGTCCAAAGGAGTATCCCCCCTAACAGCAGATACACTAATCTTTTTTTTCTGTTCTTTCTGAAACTCACACTCTACTTCTGTAACATTATAATCGATTTCACGCAAATCATGTTTAAGATAGGCTATTCCTTCCTCTGGATTTACTAAAAACAAGACATAGCTTTTAGCAGACAAAGGAGTATCAATCATCAATTTCGTACTCATCTGCTGAGTGGTAGCTTTCTGCACATATAATCCCTCTTCAATCACTCCACCCGTTAACATGGAACTAAGAAAAGCTGTTTGGTTTTCTTTCTGTACAAGAAACAAATCTTTATTCAAATAATCGGAAGGCACAGTCACTTCTATGGTAGTCTGTTTGATAGACTCTGAAGCCTGTGCTCCACAATCTATTGTTTTTTCAATCTTGCCAAAAGCTACAAAGTACTTCAACTCATTCGTTTTGTTAGTGAGCGGAATAAATGAATCCCCCTCTACTTTAAATACATTGACATAAACATTTGACTTATAATATGCTGTCAAATCATCAAATATAACCTTAGCAGACTTAATCGGTTGCTGAACCAAAAAATCAGACTTGGAAATAGTAGAGATACCACCGTACTCATCAAAAAGACTCTTATCAAGTATTCCGATCACCATTCCCTCAGAAATCTGCAAATTCTTTAAGGTAAGTGTTAAAACAGATTTTTCCCTTTCCACAGATTGTTTCTCAGGGACAAAGACGCCATTTACCACATCATTCGAACAAGAGGGTAAAAGCCAAAGCACAATCATTGCACACAACAATGTAAAATGATTCCTCATAAAGAAAAAATTTAAGATTAACAATAAAAACAAAATAATGAACGATTGATATATAATCAATAGATCATCACCCAACAATTAATAGTTTAGTTTAATAATTCCAATTTAATAGTTTAGTTAATAGTTTATTAATAGTTTAGTTTAATAACTTAGTTACATAGTCTAGTTCAAATAATACATAAATATCTACTTTCTAAGAAAATAAATACCCCCAAAAATAAATACAAAAATATATGAGAACACAAGATTCTCTAAACAAAACCTTAATGATATTGGCCTTCATCTTATATAAACGATTGCAAAGATATGCACAAAATATTCAATTACAAAAAAAGTGATATAAACCTATATTGAAACAACATATATTAACAAATAAGATTTTTCTGTTTATATATGTGAACAAAACAAGAGTCTGCCCCTTCAATGACTCTAATTAAGCAACAATCTTTCCCTTCGTAATTTTATCACAATTATGACATTTTCATTTACAGAAAGACAACATTGTCTGAAATTTCAGACAAAAATATCACTAAACAAGAAAATAAAAAATAAAAAGTTTATAGATCAATGTACAATCACTACAGTAAAATATCTTATCCGAAAATATCACCCACACCCTTAACTAACTTCGACTCTAATAGTAAAATTCCACCTCTTATAAGTGAGAAACGAATCATAAAACAAGTAATAACTTGGCTACAAACAGACATTTGAGCAGCAATAAGACACCAATTAAAGTTTTACAACAGAAGGAACAAACTCTACCGCCCAATTCAAAAACAGAATATATTCAGAAATAAGTTCTTTGATACCTTGTGGTTACCTATAGATCCAATGATAAAAGTCACCCATTTTCAGATGTTAGCTGAGAATAACCAATAAAAAAAGTCCCGTAAACATATTGTTCACGGGACTTACCTTAATTAACCAGCGGAGAGACAGGTTCTATCACCTACCATTTCAAACAATATCACAAGCTCGTAATATCTTGTTAATTACCAAGTTATTACAAAGTAAACAGAAAATAAAATATCTCTTAATATCTTTGCATATCTCACTTTTTGGGTGTATTTTTGGGTGTCAATTTTCAAACACACCCAATTATGAATATCAAAAGAAACATCATTTTCGCACTGGAAAGCCGGAAGAAAAACGGCGTGCCAATCACAGAGAATGTACCTATCCGTATGCGTGTGATATTCGCAAGCCAGCGCATAGAGTTTACAACGGGCTACCGCATTGACACAGCCAAATGGGATGCGGACAAACAAAGGGTAAAGAACGGATGCACAAACAAACTGAAGCAAAGCGCATCCGAAATCAATGCAGACCTGCTAAGACAGTACACGGAGATACAGAACATCTTCAAGGAGTTTGAAGTACAGAACGTACTCCCCACACCCGTACAGATAAAGGACAGTTTCAATGCAAGGATGAAGGATGCACCAGCCACAGAGCAGGAAATAGCCGAAGAACCTAAAACCAGCTTTTGGGAGGCGTTCGAGGAGTTTGTAAGGGAATGCGGAAAACAGAACGACTGGACAGACGCAACCTACGAAAAATTCGCTGCGGTAAAAAACCACCTGAAACAGTTCAGGAATGAACTTTCCTTTGACACGTTCACCGAGAACGGTCTGAATGACTATGTGGACTTCCTGCGTAACAAGAAGGACATGCGCAACAGCACCATAGGCAAGCAGATAGCCTTCCTGAAATGGTTCCTACGCTGGAGTTTCAAGAAAGGGTACAATCAGAACATGGCTTATGACAGCTTCAAACCCAAGCTGAAAAACACACCCAAGAAAGTGATATTCCTCACATGGGAGGAACTGAACAGACTGAAAGACTACAAGATACCCCCGACCAAGCAATACCTTGAACGGATAAGGGACGTCTTTCTGTTCTGCTGTTTCAGCGGGCTGCGCTATTCGGACGTATACAACCTCAAACGGAGTGACATAAAGCCAGACCATATAGAAGTGACTACTGTCAAGACAGCGGACAGCCTTATCATAGAGTTGAACAACCACAGCAAGGCGATACTGGAAAAATACAAGGACGTACACTTTGAAGACCATAAAGCACTTCCGGTCATCAGCAATCAGAAGATGAACGATTATTTGAAAGAACTGGGGGAGCTTGCAGAAATCAACGACCCGGTAAGGGAAACTTACTACAAGGGAAATGAACGCATAGATACCGTCACACCCAAATACGCCTTGCTGGGAACCCATGCCGGAAGACGGACATTCATCTGTAACGCTTTGGCATTGGGCATCCCCGCACAAGTGGTGATGAAATGGACGGGACACAGCGACTACAAGGCGATGAAGCCCTACATAGACATAGCCGACGACATCAAGGCTAATGCAATGAACAAATTCAACCAACTGTAACCGCAAGAATATCATGGAAGAAAGAATAACCTCAATGATACCCCGTTACGGGAAACTCAACAAAATATACACCGAAATAATGTCCGGCGGCAGTTTCTCTTTTGAGAAGCAGCAGTTCATTTCCGATTTTTACAGAGAGTACGGAGACACGCAGCCCTTTGAAACCGCACTTATCAGCCTCATGCTTGAAATGGATGCCGCGCACTTCTCCATATTGCTGAACAGCCTGAAACGTGAGATTGAAAGCAACATCTCGACTTACAACACCTGCAAGGAGTTTTTCGACCGTCTCGATACCGGATATGTCTGCCGACAGCATGAAAGCCGTTTTGACTGGGGTATTGACAGACAGATGAAAGTCACAAACGGATATTACCGGGAACTCATGGAAGCGAACGGCTCTTTGGAGGCGGTAGGTTTCAGGGAACACGACCGTCAGGAAGAAGAACTGCTGGAAAGAAGGTACGAACGGTGCAAACGGGAATACGACAAGGAGAAAACCAAGCTGGATGAACTGTACAGGCAGAAGGAGCAGGCAAGACGGGAAGCCCTGCAATGCCTGCAAAACCGTTGCGGGGACATTTGCAGGCTGGGCGGCTCACTATTGGCAATCCTTGAAAAATACCTGACCGACCAAAAGAAAAAGGAAGGGGAAGAAAAGGAAATGTCCGCATCCGGTACCACTCCGGCAAGCCCGCCCGCCTATTTCCCCATGCGGCTGCTGTCAGCCATTTATGAGAAATGCAACGGTGAACAGTTCGAAGCCGTTTCCGAACTGGACTTCTACGCCGGCATGAACCTGCAACCATGCGAAGGCAGACTGAAAACAAGACCGAGGGAGAAGGCGCGCGTATGCTATCTCATTTTCCTTATGGGTGAAACGCTGCCCAAGCCGGACAGAGAGAAATGGAAAGAGGGCATCATGAACCTGTTGGGAATAGAAGATACATACTACAAGTCAAAATACAAAGAGCCCGTTTCCGATTTTCCCAGTGACAGCAATCAGGAATTTGCCAAGGAAATGCGCTCAATATTCCGATAGCCGGTGATATGTCCCGACATTCCACGACACGACCACTTTTACCACTCAAAATAATTTCCACCACTTTTTTATTACTTACTGATATTTAACAAGATAGCGTGATACCCCAATCACGCTATCCACATCCTTACCACCCGTACCCGGAACTAACTTTGCACTGTTCGAACGAGGTAAAAAGCCCATGCGCAGGGCTTGCAGTACAAACGTTAATTTCATTCTGATATGGAAATTAGAGACCTTTTATCAAAGCCCGTATGGCAGATGACGGGCGAAGAGTTCATATTCTTGAACCGGCACGCCTTGCAGGGAAGCGGAACGAAGCCAGCCCAACCGGCAGCCGACAAGGAAAAGAAGTATGTGTACGGGATAGGCGGCATAGCCCGGCTGTTCGGGTGCAGCATACCCACAGCAAACCGCATCAAGAACAGCGGGAGGATAAACAGAGCCATTACGCAGATAGGACGCAAAATCATCGTCGATGCGGACATGGCGCTGGAACTGGCAGGACGCAAAAGCGGGGGACGCGGATAGGGAGGTGTAGTATGGACAACAAGGAAAGAAACATCACCCCCGAAGAGGCGGTAATCCTATGGCATGCCTCGCGGCTTGACCTCTCGAAAAACCACGAGCAGGCGCCCGAAATCCTGAAAGTGCAGGGCTCCGTCATCGGCACACTGGGAAATTTCAGCGCGTCAATCGGAAAAGCCAAAAGCAAGAAGACGTTCAACGTCTCCGCAATCGTGGCGGCTGCGCTGAAAAACGGGACGGTACTGAACTATACGGCGGAACTGCCCGAAAACAAACGGAAAATACTCTATGTGGACACCGAGCAGAGCACCTACCACTGTGAGATAGTGGCAAGGCGCAGCCTTCGCATGGCGGGACTGCCGACCGACAGCAACCATGAGAACCTCGAGTTCCTCGTCCTGCGGAAGTACACGCCCGAAGAGCGCATAGCAATCGTGAGGGAGGCAATTTACCGTACCGAGAATGTTGGGCTGGTAGTCATCGACGGAATACGGGACATGGTGTATGACATCAACAGTTCCGGCGAGTCCACGAAGGTAATCTCCCTGCTGATGACATGGACGGGTGAAAGGAATATCCACATTCACACCATACTGCACCAGAACAAGGGGGACGAGCATGCAAGGGGGCACATCGGAACCGAACTCAGCAACAAGGCGGAAACGGTGCTGCAAGTAGAAAAGGACGAGAAGAACCCCGGTGTAAGCACAGTCAAAACCGCACATATCAGGGCAGTGGACTTCGAGCCATTTGCTTTTCGCATCAACGGGGAGGCATTGCCCGAACTGCTGGAGGACTACCAGTTCAAGGACAAGGACGAGACAAAAGGGAATAGAGGGAAGTTCGACCCGTATAGGGACATCACCGAACAGCAGCACCGCATCGCACTGGAAGCGGCATTCACCCTGAAAGACGAATACGGCTACAAGGAACTTGAAGGGGCTTTGCGGGAAGCATACGCCTCTGTCGGTGTCAGACTCAGTGATCACAGGCTGCGTGACCTCATCACCGTATTGAAAAACAAGCGGATGATAGTGCAGGAGAACGGAAGGAAATACACCTTCAAGCCGGACTTCCACTATTAGCGGCGCAGACCGGAAACCGCTTCACTTCAACCGGGGTATATATATATGGTGAAGTGAAGTGGAATATTCCGGAATATGGTAAAAACCGCTTCACTTCATTCCCGTACCTATATATACGGAAGTGAAGTGAAGCGGATATATACAGACCGTACCGCAAACATGTACGGGCGAAAAGAAAAAACAATATCCACTTAAACAGAAATCTACATGAATACGAATGAAGCGAAGCAAATACGCATAGAGGAATATCTGCACACTCTTGGCTACAACCCGGTAAGACGGCAGGGAGACAGCCTATGGTACAAGTCACCGTTCAGGGACGAGCAGGAACCGTCCTTCAAGGTGAACATGGAACGCAACCTATGGTACGATTTTGGCGCGGGCAGGGGCGGGAACATCATCGCACTGGCGCGGGAACTCTACGCATCCGACAGCCTGCCCTACCTCTTGGAACGGATAGCGGAGCAGGCACCCGGCGTGCGCCCGGTCTCCTTCTCTTTTGGCGGGCAACCACTCTCAAAACCGAGCTTCCAGCAGTTGGAAGTGGTGCCGCTTTCTTCCCCCGCCCTATTGTCCTATCTGCGGCAGAGGGGGATAAATACGAAACTGGCAAAAAGAGAATGCAGGGAGGTGCGCTATCTGACTGGCGGCAAACCCTACTTTGCCGTTGGTTTTCTCAACCGTTCGGGAGGCTACGAGATACGCAACAAGTTCTTCAAGGGATGCATAGCACCGAAGGACATCACCCACATACGGCAGGAACAGCCGAAGGAGACCTGCTACCTCTTCGAGGGCTTCATGGACTACCTCTCCTTCCTCACCCTGCGGCTGGAAAGATGTCCTGACCGTCCCGACCTTGACGGGCAGGACTACATCGTACTGAACTCGACTTCCAACCTCTCCAAGGCAATCCGACCATTGGGCGGTTACGGGCGCATTCACTGTTTCCTCGACAACGACAAGGCGGGAATGGAAGCTGTTCAGGAACTGCGGGAGGAATACGGGCTGCGCGTCCGGGACGCATCTCACATATACGGAGGCTACAACGACCTGAACGATTTCCTGCGGGATAAACAGAACGGACAATCCGAACATCAGCAGCAGAAACCGGAACCGGAGAAAAGCCAACAGAAGACAGAGCAGCCGAAGAAGAAAGGCAAAGGTATCAGGATGTAACCGTACAGCCAACGGAAGGCTTTGAAAAAAGCCATAGCTTATTAGGGCTTTTTCTTCACGCAATGCACGCATCGCTAAAAAAGCCCCAATGAGCAAAAGGGACGCCGCCCCTTTTGAAACCCCGCAGCCATGCGGCATGGGAGCAAGGCAGGGGAAGTATTAACCGAAAAAATGTATTACAGTTATGGGATATGCAGTTTTGCATTTGGAAAAGGCAAAGGGTGCGGACGGCGCAATGTCCACACACATAGAGCGCACCGTCCATCCGAAGAACGCGGACAGAAAGCGCACGCACCTGAACCGGGAACTGGTGCAGTTTCCCGAAGGGGTGAGGAACCGCACGCAAGCGATAGCGCACCGGATAGAGACGGCGGGCATCAAACGCAAGGTGGGCACCAACCAGGTGAAGGCAATCCGGGTGCTGCTCACCGGAAGCAACAAGGACATGAAACAAATGGAAACGGACGGGCGACTTGACGGCTGGTGCAACGACAACCTGAAATGGCTCCGGGAAACATACGGGGAGCGGAACCTCGTGTCGGCAGTCCTGCACATGGACGAGAAGACGCCGCACATACACGCCACTATCGTACCGATAGTGACCGGAGAGCGCAGAAAAGCCAGAAAGGAAGAACAGAACGGGAAAAAGAAATACCGCAAGAAGAACACGCAGGATGTACGGCTGTGTGCTGATGACGTCATGGCAAGGCACAGGCTGAAACACTATCAGGACACCTATGCACAAGCCATGAGCAAATACGGCTTGCAAAGAGGAATAGACGGTTCACTGGCAAAACACATCTCCACCATGCAATACTACAAGGAACTGGTAGAGCAACAAGACAGCCTGCAGGAGAACATAGAAACCCTGCTGGGGCTGGAAGAGGAAGCGCAGAAGAAACTGAAAAAGGTCAAGGGAGAAATCAACGTGCAGAAGATGAAGGGTGCGGCGGGGGAAGGAACCACAC
>ERZ780013.540-NODE-540-length-11996-cov-4.44762_pt1 | contig 11996 bp, 9 predicted proteins | sample MGYA00511178_ERZ780013 | MGnify/ENA primary metagenome ERZ780013 (study PRJEB29588, sample SAMEA2149568) | human gut metagenome | biome: human gut; feature: human-associated habitat; material: faeces | place: Denmark | collected 2008/2010 ... | reverse complement strand
TGCCACGGCGAGGCCTACGAAGCCGAGGAATCGGCGGCGTCCGTCGTGGCCGGTGCTGAGGCTCTTTTTCTGAGCCGGGCTATAGGTGATTGCATTGTCGTGGCATGCCGGAATGCAGTCGAGGCACATCACGCAGCGGCTCATGTCGACAGTGTGGTTTTTCGCGTCGATGCACGAGGCCTTGCATTCAGCCTCGCAGCGCCGGCATCCGATGCAGAGCGATGTGTCGATTTGTATGCGCATCATCGGTTTGCGGCTGGCGAGCGACAGTGTGGCGCCGACGGGGCACACCGTGTTGCAGAATGTGCGTCCGCCACTGAATGCCAGCGCGCCGATGGTGACAAATGTGATGCCGCCAACGGCGATGCCTATGGCTGACGGAGCGACAATGGCGCCGACCATACGCACAAACGCGCTGTAGGGGTCGAGTAGCGACGGTACTGCCGCGGCTCCGGCAATGCCGGCGATGGGTGTGGGGGGCTCGGCTTAGCGCGGATTGTTGTGGGCGGCGCGGTAGCGATAGCGGCGTTTGGGCTTCTTTTTCAGCTGCTTGCCGATGCGTGCGCAGATGTCTTGAAACAGACCCAAAGGGCAGACGGTGGAGCAGTAAACTCTGCCGAGCAGTGATGTGGCGACAAGCCAGAACGCCAGAATGCCGATGTTGAGCGACAGCAGAGCGGGCATCAGTTGAATCTTCGCGATGGCCGAAAAGCCGTGGGGGAGCACGGTTGTGGCAATCAGCAGTGTGAGCATGATGCCCAACGCCGCCGACAGCGTGATTCTAAGTGTTCGTAGTCGTTTCTTCATCGGTCGCATATGTCTTTTGCGGCACGCTCGCGCGCCTTGTCGATAATCAGTGATATGTGTGCCATCTGCTGCGGGATGGCTATGCCTTGCGGGCATTTGCCGACACACTTTCCGCATCCGATGCAGAAAAATGCCGACTGCCGGTGGTCGAGCGGCTGCATTCGGCGCACGAATTCTTTTGCCTTTATGGCGAAAGCCTCGCTGGCGGTGTCGCCGTAGGCGTTTGGCAGCATGTCGTCGTCGATGAGCGCATTGTGGATTGTGAAATTCTGCGGAATGTTGATGCCGTAGGGGCATGGCATGCACCGCTTGCAGTCAATGCAGTGTATCTTTGAGTTTGCGATAAAGGATTTCAGCGCGGTTTCCCATACCGCCGACTCTTTTTCCGAGAATTCTGTCCCGAGAGCCATCGCTGTGACGTCCTCGGCAAGCATTGTCAGGTCCGACGGGCTGTCGACCACCGTTGTCACGCCTTCCTGCCGGGCTGCGGCACGGAGTGCCCAACCGGCAATCGGACGGTCGGGAAACGCGCTGTAGAGCACGTCGGTGGCATCGCCGTTGAGCGCGCGCAGCATGCCGTCTTTGGTCGGATTGGTGGCAAACACGAGTTTGCCGGCGTCCTGAGCCGCAAAAATCGCACTGCTTTGCGCACCGTTCATCCGCAGGTCGTCGATGGCGTTGTACGGGAGACGGAAAAAGTCGAAGCGCCGGTCGGAAAGGAGGGCGTCGAGAAAGTCTTCGTCGCTTCCGATGTAGTCTATTCCGAGATGGCGTATTTTGCCTTCGTCAAGCATCTTGGTTAGAAACGCAAGGATGCCCGAGTCGGAATATTTCTCCTTATATATATCACTGCTGCCTATGGCTTGCAGCGAATAGTAGTCGACGTGGTCGGTGCGCAGCAGCTGCAGCGGCCTGTCGAAGACGGCTTTAGCCTCCGCCACGGTGTCAACGCTGAATGTGGGCATCGATGTGGACAGCATAAAAGAGTCGCGGCTGCGATTGGAAAGAGCCTCGCCGAGCATCCGTTCGCCGTCGCCGTCGGCATAAGCCCATGCCGTGTCGAAAAGCGACACTCCGGCATCGGCGGCGCGTTGGATGATTTTGATGCCTTCGGCTGCCATCTTTCCGCCGGTTTTTGGCATCGACATCGTGGATATTGCAAGTGGCGTAAAACCATTGTCCATACGCTTCAGCATAGGCAGTTTGGCTGGCAGCCTCACGTTGCCTTCAAGACGTTTCGGAGGAGTCTTGTCGCCGCAGCCGCCCACAGCGGCCGCCACCGCCCGCGGCGTCCCCCCCCCCTGCCAGTGCTGTCAAGCCAGCGGCGCTGCGCTTCAGCCATTCGCGCCGGTTCATTGTCACAAATTCTTTCTCCATATATGCAAAGGTAAGGAAAAAGTTGAATATGTCGGAATTTTTATCACATATGCACATCGAGCCTCTTGGGCAGAGAAGTGGGGATGCGGATGTAGCCCGACGCCCATTCGCCGCTCCATGACGCCTCATAATATAGGTGGTAGCGTCCAGGACGCAGTGCTTGCAGGCAGGAGAAGTGAATGTCGCGGTCGGTGTGGCATATTTCCGCCAACTTGTCGTCGGACTTGCGCTCGATGATTTTTATGTCGTTGTCAATCACCGTTATGGCGCAGTTCACTTGGCAGTCAGGTGTGTCGAGATGCACACCGTGACGTGTCCATTCAAGCCGCCCATCGCTGTCGGTTGTCATCACGATGCCGTCTTCGCCGCTTGGCTCGTTGGCAACGCCGCGCGCAAACAGTGTCTGAGCCTCGCCTTTGTCGGCAGGACGCGCCATCAGTGCCACCAACGCTATCGCCACGGCGAATGCGATGACGTAAAACTCAAGCGAACCGATGAATGCAAGCAGTATCATTTACTTGTGGTTTTATTGTCGGGACAGGTGTATTGTCCTTTGCCGTGGGTGCGCCTGCCGAATGCGACGGCGTGATGCGGGCAGGTGTGGTAGCAGGCGAGGCAGTTGAGGCAGTCGCCGTGCCATTGCGGCTTATGGCTGGAGATTGTGATGTTGGCGGTGGGGCAGGCGGCGGCGCATCGGCCGCAACCCACACAGGCGTCGGTTGTGGCAAACGGTGTGTCGTCGATGTGGCGCATGAACCATGGGTAGATTATGCGCGATTTCAGCCATGCGACACTGCCGTGGTGTGTGAAGTCGCCCTTCTCCATCGCCTCGATTCGCTGGCACAGGGCGTCGGCCGCTTGCGGGACGGCGGATAGTTTGCGCTGCTCCACTTCAGACTTGTCTACGTCGAATCCGGGGAAGATGACGTAGGTGTTGGGCATCTGCACGGAGTATGCCGCATCGGCAGTCATGCCTTTCGCCTCCATCACCTCGCGCCATTGCCTGGCGGCAAGTCCGCAATCGTCGCCGCACGTTGCCACCATGCAGCAGTATTGTGGACAGCCGTTGACGCGCAGACGGGTGAGGAAGTCGGCAAAGCCTTTGGGCATTCCCCACGAGTGTATGGGGAAGACGAAAACGAGCTTGCCGCCGTCGATGCTGACCGATGGCTCTGTGGCGCGTAGCAGCGGGCGGAGGTCGACGACGTTGTCGACGAGACGTTCCGCCAGCAGCTGTGCCACACGCCGGCTGTTGCCCGTGCATGAGAAATAGGCTATCATCAGTGTACGGTCACGAGGGTTGCGCCGAAGCCGTATTCGCGGAACGAGGCGTCCTGCGCCTCGCAGTTCTTGTATTTGCGTTTAAGCTCGTCGAGCACCGCCTTGCGCAGCACGCCCTCGCCCTTGCCGTGGATAAACACGATTTTCTGACCGTGGCGGGGGGGGTGTTTTTTCAACACCCCGGGGGTGGCGGTTGGCGTTTTCATCCATCACGCGGCGGAACTCGCGCAGCTGCACGTCGAGCATCTCGCTGTTTGTCAGCCCGGCAGTCGAGTCGAGCAGCTCGTCGATGTGCAGGTCCACTTCGACAATATCGCCTTTCTTGTGCTGTTCGGGCTGATGCTTTACCACGGGACGGCGAGCCTTGTCGGCGGCTTTCTTCTCGCGCATGGCGCGCTCCAGCTCTCCGCTGTCAATCACCATCTGGCGTTGTGGCACGTCGTTTTTCACAATGTCGTAGGCAATCACGGGATTGTCGAAGTACATGTTGTCGTGGAAGCAGTGTGTCTTATAGAATTTTGTGGCGTCAAGACGGAACTCCACGGCAGCTGGGTTCTTCAGGCGGAACGCCTTGTCGCTCTTGAATGCCACATACTGCACAGCCACGCGCTCACGTTCCGGCAAATCCTCATGGCGCAGCTCCTCGAGATGCACCTGTATGTTAGGCTCCACGATGCCCGAGAAGCGGCATGTCCATTCGCGGCTGTCGCCACGCGTGGCATATACCACATATAAATAATAGTTGCTGTCGTTGACCAGATAGGCGTCGAAAGTTGTGGTGTTAAGATGCTTCGCCTCGTCAGGCTCATAGCCGAGCACCACGTTGAGCACATCGCCGTCGGCAGTTTCCACCACCGGCACGTTGTTTTCCGACACTTGCGGCCTGGGCTGCGGCTTTGCCACCGCCGGAGCTTCATATTTGCTCGGCTCGTTGCTGCCGAACTTCTTTTTCGGCACGATTCCGCCGTCGGGGTCCACTACCACGCATTCGCGGATAAGAACCGGTGTTTCAAAGCCGTCGGGCTCTTCAACGTATGCAATCTTGTCGTCTATTTTTGTAACTTTTCCGCCACCAACAGCGTTGAGGTAGCGCACGATGTCTCCAACTTTCATAACTTTTTCTCTTTAATGTGTACAAAATTAAGCAATCTTCGCCAAGAAATTTGAAAAAATGACGCAAAAATTTGCACAGCAGAAAAAAACGGCATATCTTTGCACCGCTTTTGGGACGATGAGTCTCATTGGTTAGGATTGTCTTATGGTGTAATGGTAGCACTGCAGTTTTTGGTTCTGCCTGTCCTGGTTCGAATCCGGGTAAGACAACTCGATAGAGGGATTGCTTCGGCAATCCTTTTTTTGTTTCCATACGTCTCGCTGTGCCGCCGTCAGGAGCACGCATTTATGAGCTGAATTACCGGAGATTTGGCAATTGTGAAAAAATGTATGTAATACAAAAATAAAGTTACAAAACGCGAAAAAGGGAAGCCAATTTTCGTTTGATATGGGAAAAAGAAAGTAAGTTTGTGGTGCGTAAAATGCCCGTCTTGGAGGCGACTTAAGCCCTATTGTGGAGTTTTTGAGTGGAATTTGAGGCGTAGTGTTAAAAATGTGCTGTTGGGAGTTGAAAAATAACGTTTGTAAACTTAAAATTTAACAACCGGCGGTCAAAAAATTAGAGAGAGATTAAACCTTTTATAAAACTAACAAACTGTAATTATGAAGAAACAGCTATTGCTACTGTTGTTTTCCCTCTTTGCGGTTATGGGTTATGCCCGCACGGTGACCGGTGTGGTTACTTCGGCGAGCGACAAAGAGCCCATTATTGGCGCGTCTGTGCAGGTGCAAGGCACCACGCGTGGCGCTGCTACCGACCTTGACGGAAAATACACGCTTGAGGCTCAGGACAATGACGTCCTTGTGGTTACCTACGTTGGTATGACTCCGCAAAAAGTTAAAGTCGGCGGTCGCGACGTGGTTGACATTGTGCTGCAAGAGAACTCACAAGTTCTTGAAGAGGTGGTTGTAACCGCCATGGGGCAGACACAAGAAAAGAAAAAACTGAACTTCGCCGTTCAGTCACTTAACGCCGACGATGTGTCGGCAGGACAGAGCGCCAACTTTGCAAACAGCTTGCAAGGTAAGGTTGCCGGTCTGCAAGTGTCAACCGGCGGTAGTTCGCCTAACGGTTCAACTCAGGTGATTATCCGTGCCATTTCGTCAATCAACCCCTCGCAGAACAACGAGCCGTTGGTGATTGTCGATGGTATGCCTATCCGTGGCAGCGGCTCGAGCCTTGGTGACTTGAACCCTAACGATATTGAAAACATGAGTGTCCTGAAGGGTGCGGCTGCATCAGCCCTCTACGGTCAGGAGGCTGCCAACGGTGTCATCATGATTACCACAAAACGTGGTCAGGAAGGCACAATGCAGGTTACTGCAACTGGCGGTTGGGAAATCTCAAACGCTATCCACACTCCGAAAATCCAGAACCTCTATGAGGCTGGCGGCGGCGGATTCTATTCGCGCAACGCTGCAAGCGGTGGCTGGGGTTCATACCTCACGAGCGAGGACCGCGTATATGACAATGTGGGCGACTTCCTCGGCACTGGATTCCTGCAGAAATACGACCTCTCTCTGTCGGGCGGCAGCAAGAAATTCAACGCTTACGCTTCTGCAAGCTATATGAACAACGAAGGTATGGTTCCTAAGGATTATAAGAACCGTCTGAGCGTGTTTGTGAAGACCGACTTCAAGCCGTCTGACCAAGTGAGCGTTCAACTCTCTGCCAACTTCGTAAACTCAAAGAGCCGCGGATTCGGCAACAACATGTCGTCAATCTACGCTTGGCCTATTAATAAGGATATGTCTGACTACGTTACTAAGGAAGGACGTCCTAACTGGTGGGCTCTCTACGACAATTGGGACGACCGCGAAATTCTTAGCGACGCAGGCCGTATTGTAGCAACCGTTTCTCCTTACTACGGTCGCTACTACGACAAGAGCGAGACGGAGGCTACCCGTATGATCATCAACGGTCAAGTAAGCTACGAGCCAATCAAGGACCTCGTGTTTACAGGTAAAATCGGTTACGATAAGGGCTACTCTAACTATGAGTCGTATGCTGTGTCTCGTTTTGTAAAGACCGACTTCGAGGATCCTGAATCTGACGCGTTCTCAAACTATCAGTATAAATTCGGTTCTTACTCGTTCCAGCCTTCAAACAGCTCGCAGCTCACTGCGCAGATCGTTGGTACATACAAGAAGACTTTCGCTCAGGACTACACGCTCAACTTATTGGTTGGTGCGGAATATAAGGAAAACAAGGGTGTCGAGGCTTCGTTGGCTGGTCAGCGCTTCCTTCTTGAAGGCGACTTCTACAGCTTCATGAACACCGACCCAAGCTTGTTCTCCAAGGTTGGCGACTACAAGATGTCGTTGTCCCACACGCGCAAAAACAAGTTCGGTTACTTCGGCGAGCTTCGTTTCGACTACAAGGGTATGGCACAACTTTCTGTGACAAGCCGTTATGATGGCTCTTCAACGTTGAAACAGGTTGACTGCACATATTTCTACCCATCGGTAACCGGTGGTTTGATTTTCTCTGAGTTGTTCCACTTGAGCAACAAGGTGTTCTCTTACGGTAAACTTCGTGGTAACTGGGCAAAGGTTGGTAAGGACGCTCCTGCCTACCGTTTCACCACAGCTTATAAGAATTGGGAATTGTTCCCTGACGGTGGTTGGGGTGTAGACGCAACAAATGCTGTTGCCACTACTCTTGAGCCTGAGATGACAAGCTCTTGGGAAGTTGGTGCCGACTTGCGTTTCTTCGACTCTCGCACTCGCTTGGATGTGGCTTGGTACTCTACCACTGTCGACAACCAGATTGTACAGGTGCGTGTGTCGCCGACGTCAGGTACTATCCTCCAAACTCGTAACGAGGGCTCTATCGAGAACAAGGGTCTTGAGCTTACATTCGGTCAGGACATCATCCGCAATAAGGACTTCAACTGGACTGTGAACGCCAACTTCTCGTTCAACCGCGGTAAGGTGGTTTCGCTTCCTGAAGGTATGTCTGAAATCCAGGGAACTCAGTATGGTGACATCTTCCCTACGGCTTATCTACACGAGTCAACGACTGCAATTTCGGGTAAGGACTATCAGCGTACTGCCGACGGTCAGATTATCTGCGACGAGTCTGGCTATCCGCTCATCAGTCCGGCAAAGGGTAACTTGATCGGTAACCGTGAGCCTGACTTCCTGCTCGGTCTCGGTTCCAACTTCCGTTGGAAAGACTTGACTGTTGGTTTCTTGTTCGACGGCCGTTGTGGCGGCGACGTTGTAAACGTTACACGTCGTGGCTTGAACAGCAACGGTATGGAGGCTTTGATGACAAAATACCGCAGCCGCGAAGTGCTCGTGAAAGGTGTGGTTAAGCAAGCCGACGGAACTTATGCTCCAAACACCACTCCGGTGCTCTTCGACAGCAACTTCGTCAACAGCTACTATAATGCAGTGTCTTCAAACTTCATCGAGGACGGCTCTTACATCCGTTTGAGCTACGTGACTGTGGGTTACGACCTCAGCCGTTTCCTTTCGAAGAAATGCCCGGTTAAGGGTCTGAAGGTTTCTGCAACTGGACGTAACCTCTTCCTGCTCACCAAATACACCGGAACTGATCCTCAGATCCTTGCCGGTACAGGTGGTGGTACAGGTGGTGCCGGTATTGACAATTACAGTGTGCCGACTGCACGCTCGTTCAACTTCTCACTTAGTGCTACATTCTAAAAAACGAGGAACAGTATGAATAAATTCAAAATAATGGCATTGTCGCTGTTCGTTGGTGTCCTTGGCACCAGCTGCGCCGACATGCTCGATGATAACGTAAGTCCTGACAAATCGAAGGGTATCACCGCCGAGACAGGACTTCCGACAATAGTCTACTATGCGGCACAGACCAACTACGACCACGCCGAATACTACATCTATTTGTCGCAGTGCCTCACAACCACAGGCAAATCGGCAACCGGTGCTTATGGCTACAAGAGCGGTTGGGAATTCTTGACTATGAACCGTCACCCGCAGTGGCGCCGCCACTTCTATGACATTGGCCGCAACGTGAACGAGTTGATGACGAACGCCGACAATGTGGGCTCGCCAAACTACAAGTTGATTGCACGCGCAATCCGCTTGATGTCGACTCAGCTTACAACCGACGCTTTCGGCGATATGCCTTTGAGCAACGCCTACAAGTCGAACTCGCCTACTTACGACACTCAGGAAAGCATCTATGCTTGGATGCTCAACGAGTGCGACCAGTTGGCTGCCGATTTCGAGAATCCTGAGTACACTCAGGCTCCGGGCAACCAGAACATCACAAAGAAACTCGACCGCGTATATGCCGGCGATCTCAACAAGTGGAAAGGTCTGGTTTATGCAATTAAGGCTCGTCTGTTGCTCCGCAACATTCCTAACGTTAACACTTCAGCCGCTACTTGCGATGCTATCATCGCCGCAGCCGACAAGGCTATCCAGATTTGGCAAGCCGACCCGATGTACGGCACATTCTTCGGCAGCGAGCCTCGCTACAATTTCGACGGTGGCACGAAAACGCAGAACTGCCCGTGGAGCGAGCGAAATCCATACGTTGGCGATTGGCAAGAATCGCGCCAAAATAACTTGACTGACGCTGTGCCTTCAAAATTTATGCTCGCCGACATTATGGGTGTGTTCAATCAGAGTGATGCCACAAATGCCGGTAAGTTTGTTGCACGCCGCGGCTATGCCGACGACCCTCGTGCCGCTTTGCTTTTCACTCCGCGCACAGGTCCTACATCGGCAACCAATGGCGAGTCGACTATCAAACTCCGTTGGTTGGAAAACAACATCGGTGTGCCTAACTCGAAGTTTACAAAGAACGCTTATCCTAATCTCTACACTGGTGCTTATGCCGGCTCTCCCGATGCCTACGTGCCTTTGTTCACAATGGAGGAGCTTTACTTCATCAAGGCTGAGGCTTACTATTGGAAGGGCGACAAGTCAAAGGCCTGCGAGCTTGCAAAAGAGGCTACACGTGCAAACATCGAACGTCACCTCGCTGCTTTCCAGAAAGCACATCCAGAAGTAATGTATCCTGGCAACATGACTGCTTCCGGTTATGTGAAACTTGATGCCCGCGACAAAGATGGCGATTTCACAAAGTCTAAATATTATTGGGACGCTATCGTTGATGCATTCCTCGACGATGCAACAATGCCTGAGAAGGATGAGAATGGAAAAACCAACCCACAGCGTGTAAGGGGCGTGACCGACCCTGCGACAAAGGGTAACCATCACTGGTTCTTCAACCCATCTGAGTTCTCTTTGAGCGACTTGATGGAAATGAAGTATGTGGCTATGTACATGCAGCCTGAGCAGTGGACCGACATGCGTCGCTACCACTACAGCAACAACCGTAACAACCACGGTATTGGCGCAAACCAGGAAATCGTTTATCCGAAACTCCGCCGTCCTTACAACCTCTACGCTCCATACTGGATTGACGGTTTGACCGACGCGCAGAAGGAGAACACTTGGATTCAGCGCATCAACTACGACCCAGAGACTGAGGAGAAGTACAACAAGAACGAACTTGAGCGTCTCGGCGCTTACAAGAACTTCGAGTGGCTTCGCAAACCGATGATTTGGGCTGAGGAGGCTGGTGTACGTTCTTCTTTGACCGGCAAATAATTGTTTAACACTAAACAGAATTTAAGTTATGAATTTGAAATATAAATTAGGAGCCACTGCTCTCGCGTTGATCGCAATGACATCGTGCGAGACCAACGATCCGTTCAGCGACATCATAGATGCAGGTCAGCCTGTGCCTACTGTCACTTGGTCGGTGGGCAGCACCGTGGCTGCAGCCGGCGACAGCATCGAGATTTCCGGTAAATACTACACCGACAAGAATCACACTCCCGACCACTCTGAGGTTTGGGAAACAGTGGTGCTCAACGAGACGGCTGCCGCTACCGTTGGCTTGACTTCTTCTTTGAAGTACACTCAGACTGTAAACGTCAGCGACACTGTCCGCACGTCAATGACGGCTTCGTTCCCTCACTCTATGGCAACATGGAACGGTCACGAATGGCAGCTCGACACTAAAATCCCTACTTCGCAGACTTTGAAATCTGTAACATGGGCTACTCCTGAAAAGTGGGATCAGAAGAAGTTTGATTCTTACTATCCTGCCGACTTCAAGCAGACTTTCATCGACAAGGTGATTGACTACCTGACTAAGGACAACACTTACTATTCCGACCTCCGCGGTGTGTATATCAACTACGATTTCACTGCAGAGCAGGTGCAGGGTGTGATTGCAAAATATCCGGCTCTCGACCAGACTGCCCTCAATTCTCTTGTTCCTGCTGAAGGCACTGAGAAGAGCGACGTTTGGTTTACCGACGCTACGGTTGTTGTAGGCAAATACTACACTGACATTGTCGACGGAAAGACTGTATATCACGAAGTGCCGACTGCCGACGCAACCGACCCTTCAAAGACTTACTATGACGTCTACAAGTCTTCGCCTTGGGTGTTCTGCCGTTACGACGACAACTCTGGTGGCGTTGTCACTGCTGTGCGCGACGAATATATGCCGGTGTTCAAGGATTTGATTTCGTTGATTCCTTTCACCGACTGGGTCTACAGCACTTCCGACAAGGTTTACAAAGTTGACTTCTCACGCAAATACAGCTTGAACCTCGTGTTCAAGGTGTTTGACACGGAGGGTCACTGCGGTTACACAACCGGTGAGTCGGGCATCAAGCAAATTGAGCTTAACTAATTAAAACTGAAAAAGACAAATGAAAAGAATATTATTGAATATCAGCTTTATCGCAGCGTTGGTGATGATGGTGTCGTCGTGCGTCGACCCGGATCCTGACTACAAGGATTTCCCGTCGAAGGATGTGGACTTCACATACGCTGTGGCTCCAAGTGCCGACGGTCAGGTTCAATATGGTCAGGACTACTATGTGGTTTCCCACATTCAGTTCACCAACACTTCCTACAAGCAGGGCAATCCTTCTTGGGACTTCGGCGACGGAACAACATCAACGGAGCAGAATCCTGTGCACAAATTCGAAAAAGCCGGTACATATCAGGTGAAACTGACTATCGACGGCGTCGGCTCGCGCACATATCCTATCATGATCTACGACATCGCTCCGGTGCTGTCAATCCAAAGCCAGTCGGCTGAGGTGTTGACTGTAAACGACGTTGACGTGGAGTTCAACATCTTCCTGCCTAACCCTGAAAACAAGAAGGTGAAATATGAATGGACATTCCCGGAAGGTGCTCTCGACGCTGAGGGCAACCCGTTGACTACTTTCACCGGCTATGCCGATGAGAATGGCAAGGTGGACTATCCTGGCAAGGTGCACTTCAAGAACATCGGTTCGCAGCGCATCACGCTGAAGACCACTTTCGACATCGACGGTGAGAACCGCCAGTTGGAGGAAAGCTATGTAAACGTTCAGGTGGGTGCCGAC
>ERZ780013.535-NODE-535-length-12087-cov-2.90608_pt1 | contig 12087 bp, 11 predicted proteins | sample MGYA00511178_ERZ780013 | MGnify/ENA primary metagenome ERZ780013 (study PRJEB29588, sample SAMEA2149568) | human gut metagenome | biome: human gut; feature: human-associated habitat; material: faeces | place: Denmark | collected 2008/2010 ... | reverse complement strand
CAGTAATGAGGGTCACTTCTGGCTATGTCTGTATAGCGGTTATTGTGGTGAAAGACCTATCCTGTCTTGGAAGGACTAAATCCTTGTCCAACGCTGTCATCGTTTGTCGAATCGACGATTCAGGTAGATTCGTGACAAGAGGTCAGTGCGCCCATTCGCACCCGCGGGATGGAATAGACCTCATTATTTCGAGTCTTTTAGTCATCTTATCAAGATCAGGTAGTTTCGTGTTATTTTCAGGTCGTCTCGTCTGCGCTGAAAGCCGCTTAAAACAAGGCTTTTTCGCCCTTAAAGCCTTGCTACGTCTGCATTTTTTCAAAGTGGGTTCAAATCGGCATTTTTGCCGATTTTGGAGAGAAATCGGGGAAGACAGGAGAGAAATCACGAGAGAATGCAATACACACCGCAGAAAGAGCTTCAAACCGACGAAATCTATTTTTGAGGTGTATCAGATGATGAATCTACCGATTGACTGGGACAGCGTGCCCGATGTGATGAACAAGGATCAGTTTTACCGACTTTGCCATATCAGCAAGTCCACGGCGTTGCATTTGCTCAAAAGCGGCAAGGTTCCCTGTGAGTGGACGGGCAAGAAAACACGGTGCTATAAAATCAAAAAAGAGGATGTTCGGGCGTACCTTGAGAAGCGAGCCGTTTATCCCGAGCTTTATTCCGCACCGATGGGATGGTACGGCGGTCACTATGTGGCGAAGCTCTCAAAGGAACTGCCAGAGGATGTTCTCCGACAAATGCACGACTATTACGCTAAACTGCTCAGCAAATATAAGGATGTCGTGACTGTGCAGGAGGTTGTCGCTTTGACCGGCTACGCCAAAACCACCGTAAATAATTGGTGCAACCGTGGGGAACTTAAATCGTTCCGCAAAGGACAACTTTTTTACATACCGAAAATTTTTCTTATAGACTTTTTCTGTTCGCTGACCTTCCGTTCCATCACCCGCAAAAGCCTGTGGCATATCCAAACGCTCAACGATTTTAGCCGGAAGATGAAGCAGAAGAAATAATGTGCAATTTGAAAATTCGCATACTCGCACCTGTTTTTCGATTTTGCTAAACTGTAATCGAAAGGCAGGTGCATTTTTATGTCACGGTTTATCGAAGAATTTTACTACGGAAATATTGATCCGCAGGCACGCAGTACAAAAGAAAATAAAGCGGTGCAAAAGCAAATGGAAATCCTGATGAATAACGAGGATTTACTGACCAACGCCCTACACAACGAACAGAAGAAATGGTTTCTTGACTATGTAAACGTTTGGAGCGTTGTGAACGGAGAATCAAATCTCGACAGTTTCATTATGGGCTTCCGCCTCGGTGCAAACTTCGCCTATGAAGCTTTTGTAGAAGCAAAAGCACCATTTGAAGATTTGTTAAAGGAGTGATGATACTGAAACAGGAATTATACATCGTCAGTTTGCCAGACTATTCTGTTCCTCCAATAATTTCATGCGCTACAAAGGAATATGTCGGTACAAAAGAAGATATTGACGATGTAATCCAAAACGGTGAGGTTGTAATCGCTAAGCAAGGCGTTGTATTGTCGGAGACGACTTATTATTGCTTTGCCGCAGAACATACTTTCATTAACACTTACGGATTTGATTACACTATTAAGACCGAAAAAACTGAAGCTGTAATTGTATACTTCTATGACGGAAAACGGTATATGAGATGTATCAAAACTAAGATGAAAGACTTGCAGATTGGCGTCGATGGCCAGAATTATTACAAACCTGATTCATTTATGGGACACCCGAATATACTTTTCATCGAAAACGGCTGGCTATGCTCAAAACTCTTCGCCGTAGAGCAAGTATTCAAAAGCAAGAGAGATTGCTTATTAGATATCAATAACCCTTCACCAATCAAGTTTGAGTGTTTTACACCGATATTTTTGGTGACGGTTAATGAAGGAGGATTTATAATATGAAATCATTGTTTGAAGAGTATGGAGGCACATACACAATGCAAGGCGATTACCGTCTGCCAAATATAACATTACCCGCCGAAGATGAACGCCCTATCGGTGTATGGGGACAGCGCCGACTTCGGTATTTGAAGCAACACCACAAAGTCCTGTATTACAATCTGCTCCCTTCCGGCAAACTCCATTTCCACCTCGCCGACACCGAAGAACAGGCACAAGCCCTCTTTTCTCGGCTGGTAAGAGGACTCGCCGAAAAGGAAGGTGTCAACGAAGAATTAAAAGTCGCCGACCAAATGGCTTGGGTGCGTAAGATGAATAATATTCGTGAACGAGCCACCGAAATTGTAAATGCAGAGGTCGTATTCGTATGAGAAAGAGGAAATATCATCTCTTCCTCACCGATACTGAACGCCGCTTTATAATCCAATGTTTGCTTAATCTGCATAACATCCTTGTAGCGCAGGGCAAATACACGGACGGTGTCGATGAGGTCATAATCAAGTTCACAAAATAGCAAAGCAGGCACGGGAGAAACCTCTCGTGCCTGTTGCTTTAAAGATTTTTTCTTAGATTTTCCAATCATCCTCATAGTCCATAAGACTAATGGGCATTATTACTTTGTCTTTTGATGCTTCTCTTTTTGGCTCTTCGGCTATATTCACACATAAAGATAAATTTATTATCGCTTCACGAAGAATTTTCAGCAACATAAATGTTACATCATACATCTCTTTTTCAGATATGTATAAAGCTAAGCCATCTCCATATTCCTCGTTTAGTTTATCGAAAAAAGCATCATTGATCTTAACATATTTATGTTCTAAGGCATCACGTATATCTTTAATTCTTTTCAATTCAGGGTTTGGTGAATCCTCGAATTTCTCGAAGAAATCTTTGCTTATCCAATACAATGATGACAAAGCAAAATTTTGATTAGGATCCAGCGTGTTTTTGTATTGATATTTCTTTTGCCCAAACCCAGCAGAATCCCTCCAAATTGAACGGAAGTTGATGTCTCGCTCTTTTATTCCTAAACCAAAATAATGCTCAAGGAAAAATGCGATTTTATCAAACATACCATAAAGCGTTTTGAATGATGTTTTTAATTTTTCTAACCGAATTGAATATTGAGCGTAGTCAGTGTGTGCCTTTATGTAAGTTTCTTTATCAGCGAAATGAGGCTCATCTCCTGAATTAAGAGTACTGTAATAAATATATCTCGCATAGATATATTCTTGTTTGAGTTGGCTAAACATTCCATGAAATATGGGTTTGGATCCAACATCTACTATCATATTTGGAAGTTGTATAACATCTCCAGCGAAGCTCAGTTCAGATACAGGCAAATCATTTAATGTGTTTAAAAACAAACCTTTCTGCAAACACCACTCCCTATAAGCCAACTCCTCGGGGTTATCGTATACATATTGGTTGAAGGATAACTCGGAAGTAAGTATGTTTTCGACATACTCAGGAGCATAGATATTCATCGTTGCTTCAAAGCATTTCTTAGCATTATCGTGAGTGTTTGGGTCATCACATTTAGTTGCTTTGTTTAGATAATGATATGCAAAATAATGAAACAAATCACGATGCCCATTGTCATATTCAAGCATACCATAATGCTGATATACTTGACCCAAATTACCAAGAGCCATTCCGAAATCGTTATGGAATGATAACACTTTTTTATATTGCTCAATTGCTGCAATTTTTCTGCCACATTGGTCTAATTCATTTGCATAGTTGGTATAAAGGATCTCTTTTAAACCAAGTACATATGGGCGATATATTTCTTTTGTGTATTCATCTTGTTCAATTAGTTTGATGCTTTTTCTAAAGCAATGCAATACTTTTTTAGTAGACTCTTCTGTTCTGCTTGCTGCCAGTTTTGCTAAATCACCATAGGCAGTTCCTAAAGAGTAATAAATCATAGCCTTAGAAGCATCGTTTTCTTCATCTAAGGATTTTTCCGCATTGTCAAGCAAATCCCTCAGAACAGCTACATCTTTATTCAATGTAGCTGTATCGAACTCCAACGATAGTTGTTTGGCTTTATCGGAAAAAGGATCTATGTATTTATCCATTAACTGATGATTATTTCTCATATTTCCCCATTTCGAGCCTGATCAAGAATGTTCTCAATACGTGCTTTTACGGATGTTTTTATTTCCGCAGAATCTACAATAGGAACATAGTTCAAGTGACTAACATCAAACGGAACAGACTTGCATTTATCTGATGCTTGAAAATAAAACAACATTCTGGCAGTTTCAACATGCTTTAATGCATATCCAACTTCTATCATAACGTTGTGACGAGCTCCCGATAGATCTGCAACAAAAATATCACATTCTCTTATGTCGTGATACATAACATCTCTGATATCGAACGTACCGGTTTCCCTTGTGCCTAAATCGGTCAGATCCAAATTTAACTGCTGAACGATTTCTTTTATAGCACTGATGCGGCTTTCTGCTTTTCTGCATTCGTCATCGCCATCATGTTCCGCAGACGGATACCATCTTGCAAGGAAAACTTTTTTAGGAATATGCTCATAGATTTCATCGTACAGGTTGATCACATCGTCGATATGTAGTTTTTCAACGTTTCCGATGTTATTCTTTTTTATCCACGAAAGAAATCCACGGTATTTGGATTCATTTGTGAGCCGATAGTACGCCAACGCTCCGATAACAGCAATGTTTGTTGTGGTTGCAGTTATTTCAGATTCCACCAAAGCTCGCTCAACCTCAACAAGCTGTGCTTTAACTTTAGTAATGGCAGAATCGTTTTCCTCAACACTTTGATTCTTTAACAAAAATCCGAACAGATCAACAAAGAAGCTATATTTTGCTTGTAGTATGTAAGAATTGATAGCAGGGAAATATGTAAAATCAATGCTCTGCAATGTTTTTCTTGCCAAATAGTATTTCCATCCGAAAGAAGGGTCTCGTACTAACGTATCATCAGAAAACACCTGAGGACTTTCCAAAATGACCTTTAAGTTTTCCTCCAATTTCAACGGAACTTGCTTCGCATTGATATTGTGGAAAATCGCTCGTGTAAATTGGTCATTTTCACTCGGGTTGCGGAATAGTAGCAAGCAGAACGGCAAAGTGAAATCTGTTGTTACCTCATCCGCAGCACTCAGTCTATGATTTCCGTCAATTCGTACCAGCTCACAAACCGTTTCATCAAATTTTATATGAGCCAGATAAATTCTTTCAACTCTTGGTAGGCTGTCATGTTGATTCAATATGTTTTTACTTACATGGCGGGAGATGTTGAATTGAAAATTGCCGATGCTTTTGTTCCATGTTTGGCCTGATTGCAATGATGTATGAAACAAATCCAACTCATCAAAATCTTTGGTGCCATCAGTCAAATTGGTGGCAAGGATTACTTCGGGGAAAAACTTATATTCTCCAGCATTTAAGAACCTTGCCATGTCTCCCTTGTGCTCGTCAATCAAGCCTCGCTGTACTTCTGTGTTTGGTTTTGAAATGGCACTCAACATTTTGTATGACGCAAAACCTCGCAAGCAAAGAAAGCCACCCATTGAATATTCTAAAATTCCGCTTAATTTAATCATAACTTATTCTCCTAACAGGGATTCTTCAAAATGTTGCTTCGCTTTTTGCCATTCCTCATTTGCCTGTTCACGCATTACTTTGACTTGCTCTCGGATTTCATTGGCTTCGTAAGCAATTACCTGCTGTTGGTTTTTAATATTAGGGAAAGGAAGTTTAAGCATATCTTCTCTGTTGAGTCGATACCGGCTTGGTGTCGATCCACGAGCGTGAGAATACATGAGGTCTCTGTAATATCCAGTCTTTAATATTGCCATTACTGCTTCGGGATCATATCCGGGCTTGCATCTCAATACCAAGAACTCTGCAGAAGCAATGGTTGTCCTTTCAAGTGAGCGCACCATAACAATTTTCTGATTTAGAATTGTTGGCCCGAGACGAGCTACCAGAATATCACCTTCTCGTACTTCAAAGAAAGTTCCATCAATTTCATTTGCGGGCTGTGTCCTGATTGCCTCTATATCGAGGGGTTGATTTGATAAATCGTCGATTCGAATCCAATCCACGATTTCCTTTTCAAATCGAGACACATTTACTTTTTCTTCGATAATATCACAGATATGACTAACCGTAAGATTATTATTTCTGTTTCCTGTTGCAGCGTAGCGTTTAGCATCAATTACACCATCTAAATCTTTAAGACGAATAGCAAAGCACAATTTATTTTCTGTGCTTCTATACAACCCAAATTTATCAGATATATCTTCCTCGAAATCGTTTAACAATTTCAATGCTTGCACATTTTTATACTTTAGGGTCGATAGTGTATGCTCCAGCATTGAGGCCAAGGCTACTTGTTTGTCATATTCTGGAATAACGCAGGGGAAGTTTTCCAAAAAAGATGCCGGTACACGCTGCTGTCCGGCTGAACCACTGAATACTGCCTGTGCAGCCTTTAGCACATTCTCGTTTGAAAAGATTGACCATACAAACGGCATATAGACATCATTATTGCGTTTTCTTATGACATGAAACTCTGTAGAGCCAAATCCGATCTCCGTGGGCATTTCATCAACAATGCATGATTTTCCATTTTGCATGCAAGGAGTAATCTTCGCCCAGATTAAATCATTGCGCCGAAAAACAGTAAACCCTTTCTTTACTTTTTCATAAGGGACCATATCATATGACACCATGTTGTTTCGCTCTTGAACATTAGGCATGGGAACGAAGCTAACTTCGGTTTTATCAGTTAACATGGTACAATCCGTTTTAGGGTTTACATCCAAGAAGTCAGACATTTTTCCGCAATAGTAAGGGCTGTTTTTATATTTCTCGATTAAAGAAATATTAAATGGGTATAGTGGATTGCAATAAATTTCTCTATTTTCAATATCCCCCCGTTTGACAGCGAAGTGATATGCTCCCTTTATGAGAGACAGTGAAATAAAAACACTGTCAATCACGAAGGGAGCATTGTTCGTGTCAAGAAGGAAAACCAGCAGATCAGAGCAACTGTCGGCGGCGAAAGCCTGTGCAGAAGGGTACATTGGAAGCGCAGAAGCAGCCAGAAGATTAAAAATAGATGAGAGTACTGTCCGGGAGTGGGTGGAGCAGTATAGGGCCCACGGGGATGCTGCGTTTACTGAAACAGCTAAGAATCGCAGCTATAGCAACGAGCTAAAAGTAGCAGCAGTAAAGGACTATCTGTCAGGAAACGGCAGCATACGCAAAATAACAGCGAAATACAGCATTAGCTCAAGTCGAGTGCTCAGGTCTTGGATAAAGGTGTATAATAGCGGTAAAGACTTCGGTCGAAAGATGTCAGGAGGAAGCCGTATGAAAAACACCAGACAGACCACACAGGAAGAGCGAATTGAAATTGCCAAGGCATGCCTTGAATCCGGGGATCATTACGGAGAGATAGCGCTGAAGTATAATGTCAGTTACCAGCAGGTGCGCTCATGGACAATGAAGTTCAGGGAGAAAGGACCGTCAGGCTTGGAGGATCGCCGTGGCAAGCGGCTGGCGGAGCAAGAACCCCGAACACCGGAGGAAGAAATGCGAATCCGGATTGCCCAATTGGAGCATGAGAACTATATGCTTCGAATGGAGCGAGACCTGCTAAAAAAAGTGAAGGAATTGGAAGGGAGGAATGCCTTTCAGAAGTAGGACAGACAGCCCAGTACGAGACAATAAAGCTTTGCAGTGCAGACGGAAAATATCCAGTTCAGCAGTGTTGCGAAGCGTTAAAAGTCCCCAGAGCGGCATATTACCGCTGGCTAAACGGCAAGAAGAGTAAGCGTACAGCAGAAAACGAGCGCATTGCAGAACTGGTGGAGAAGATACATACAGATCATCCAGATAAGGGGTACCGCAGAATTGCGGATGATCTGAGGCATGACCAGCATATGAAAGTGAACGACAAGCGAATCTGCCGGATCTGCCAGAAGAAGAGCATAAAGTCTACAATTAAGTACGCCAACAATGGCTGTACGCGCCATGCAAAGGATGCCCAGTTCCTTGCCGAAAACATCATAAATCGTAATTTCCATGCAGATAATCTCAACGAGAAATGGCTCACAGATGTTACAGAATTTAAATGGTATGAAGGGATTACAGTACACAAGATTTACCTGAGTGCAATCCTTGACCTGAGTGACCGCAGAATCGTTTCCTATGTACTTAGTGACCGAAACGACAATGCCCTGGTATTCCAGACCTTTGACAAAGCGCTGGAGGAAAACCCTGGTGCGCATCCAATTTTCCATAGTGACAGAGGCTTTCAGTACACAAGCCGTGTCTTTCACCAAAAGCTGGAAGCTGCACATATGACACAGAGTATGTCCAGAGTAGCGCACTGCATTGACAACGGGCCTATGGAGGGCTTCTGGGGCGTCCTAAAGCGGGAAAGATATTACGGGCGCAGATTTACCTCCCGGGAAGAATTAGTGGAAATGATTGAAGCATACATTCTGTACTACAACACTCAGCGTGTCCAAAGAAATCTCGGTATCCTTACGCCTATGGAGAAGCACACTATGTTACTGGCGGCATAACAAAACCCATCCAATATGTGTGCTTGCCGGAGCAAGTGCACATACTGGATGGGTGCCACAGCACCGCAGTGCTGTGAACTTTTCGTTAATTATTTCGCTGTCTACTTGACGGGGAGCAGTTCAAAGACGCATAGGTCATTCGCATCGGGGGTTATGCGAAAAAAGGCGTTGCGTCCTTTCTGAATTCTTCGTATTTTGCAACGATCTCATCGAGTTGAGATTCTGTTTTTCTGCCGGTAGCATCATATCCGATCAGCTCCGGTGCCGCCATGAAAATTGCTTCATTCTCATCCGGTCTTTCATTTTCTTTACGTTTGCGCACAAAGATTACCGATGCTTTTACACCCGCACCAAAATGTGCAAAGGCACACTGGGGCAAGCTCACAACTGCAAGCAGTTGGAACTTCTCCAATATGAAATCACGGACGTACTGCATAGAGCTGTTCGTTAAAATACCGTCCGGCAAAACAATTGCTGCTTTTCCAATACCGGGCTTCAAAAATTGCCAAATACGCTCAATAAACAAGACTTCGGAACTTTGATTTTTGCGTGGTTTCTTTTTGCCTTTTGCATCTACATTATTTCCCAGTTCATATGTAGACAGATAGGGCTTTTCAGCAAGATTAATGGTAGAACCGAAAGGCGGGTTCGTAAGAATCAGATCAAAACGATTTTCTGCAAAACCTCTGTTGTGATCATGCATTTTATCAATGCTTTCAAGTGCATCATGGCTGATAACGTTGGTATGGCCATCATCGTGCACAATCATGTTCATCTTTGCAACACGAGCAATTTCGTCATTGATTTCGATTCCATAAAGATGTTTTGCTGCAAAATCATGCCAATAGTTAAAGTAATCGACGGTACCTTTCTCATAATAGTCGCCTGCCTGCTTCCTCATGTAATCGAGTGCATGCAAAAGGAAACCACCGGAACCACAAGAAGGATCAAGGACATCCCAATCTTGTTCGGGCTTCATCATTTTTACACAGAATTCAATAATGGGACGAGGCGTAAAGTACTGTCCAAAATCGCCCTTAAAGAAACCATCCATAAATTGCTCAAAAGCAACGCCCTTAACATCAAGGTCAGTTTTATTGAGGTTAATAGCCTCTAAGTGCGAAACAACGGTACGGAGAACACGGTCATCCACTTTAATCGACTCTGTAAACACTTCGGGGTCTTTTGCTTTTTGCTCGTTGTAGAGGGCATTTATACGCTCTGCCAATTTGGATGAGGGTTCATGAGTCTTAATCTGGAATTGATAGGGTTCGCCCTTTTTACGAGGTTTCTGTTCATCACTGATCTTAACGAAAATGAGTTTACAAAGCTCGAAAAGGGCGGTGGGAGGCGAAAGGCGACCGCCGCCCCACAATGTTTGATGGCACTTTTTAATTGCCGCTATTAAATCTTCTCTTGACACAGGCTTTATATCGTTATCCGTTCCTTTATAAAAACGGAATTCTTGAGGCTTGCCATATGCACGCGGAAGGTCTGCAAGAATATTTTGCTCACGCTCAAATGCTCCGTATTTATCAGAAACATCTAAAACACGGCGAGTACCGCCAGCTATGATAACAACATAGTCTGCTCGGAGTTTTACCCAAGTTGCGTTGCCAACACCCTGTTCGATTGCTTGGTTAAATTCGGCATCAGTAACGCCTTCTTTTTTGCATTCCACGATTGCATACGGACGCTTGCAGTCATCGTCACTAAAGACAACAATATCAGCACGGTCAGTAGGCAATCTGTCCGGAACAACCACCTCAACTTTGATGCGGTTTGCAGGGTATTCATATTTGTAAATCAATTCGGCGAAGAATTCAGCACGAACTTTTTCCTCGGGATCTTCATAGTTCTCCACATGCTTTTCCGAGGTAATGTATTCAATTTTCTTTTTGCCTTCAGCACCCGTAATGTTGATGTATCCATCTTTTTGGGCTCTTTGTAGCGGTATAAACAAAACTGGCTCAAAAGCCGCTTTAGCCATATCGTTATTATCAAACATTTTTATTCTCCTTTAACTGGGTAATTGTTCCATCCTTAATGTGATATGCTTTGTGGTGTTTCGTGCAAAACTTAATCACTTTTTGAGCGCATTCATTATAGAACCGTTTGTGTTCTTTATAGGAACTGGTTTCCTTGCTATAATTCATCCGTCCGAAAATGATTTTATCCACAAAGCTTACAGCTTCCAAAATAGCCATCAAATCTTGGTGTATAATGTTCGGAGTAGGATAGGGTTCAATGCTGACCCAAGTTTTGCAACCTGCTTCATGTAAAGCTTTTAAGGCAGATAATCTTTCTGCAATAGGTGCAGCTCCTGGTTCCATTCTTTCTCTAAAACCATCATCCAAAGATACCAAAGTTATACCATATTCGTTGTCTTTTGAAAGATCAGCTAAAGCAATGGGCAGGATTCCTTTTGTCAGTACAGAGCATTTAATTCCTGCGTCATTAACTTTTTTAATGGCTGAAAGACTCATTTTCTGTATTTCATCGTACTCATACATAAACGGATCAGTAGTAAAACACAAGTGCAATATTTTGATTTTATTTTTGAATTTAGGTAGCTCAAGATCAAGAAGCTCTAATGTATTCTTTACAAGCGCCGGAGCGCACCAATCTTCATAGGATGTAACATTACCAAATCTCTTTTTCTGCAGATACGCATAACAGGGATATTTGCAACCGTGAGAGCATCCCAAAACATGATTCATCGTGTAATCGCCATATTCCACATTGGTTTTGTAGATCAGCGTTTTACGACTTATGTATTTTGTAACCTTTTTCACTGAGCCCACCTCACATATACCTTTTTGCCCTTGTCTTCGGACATATAGGTAGCTATTTTTCCTTTGCCCGTTGTGCTGGGCTCACGGGTAACTATAATTCGACCATTGCTTTCAAGTTTTTTCAGATCTTTCTTAATCGCACTTGTCGAACAGATCGGTCCGTATTCCATAAAGAACCCTGCAAGAGCCTCGTGAAGTGATGTATTGGCACTATACCGAGCGAAATACGCAGAAACTTTGTTTGAAATATCTGTGTCATCCACAATCTGATTGTCATAGTTTTCCTCAAAGAGTGACAACTGCCCGCCAGACTGTATTTCTTGAAGAGCTTCCCAACGGTTACAGATATTGTCTACCATTAGCAAGCAGCCATCTCGATGATTTGTTGCATGAATCAATCTGTACTTCGGACGTTGGCCCTTTTTGATACGTAGAGGCATGTTTAGTACATACTTATAGCTTTGTCTCAGTCGCTGACAATACTGTTCCGAGAATCTTGCCTCCGCCTCATATCCGTCAATAGTTCCGGCTTTATATTGGTTAATAATGTCTTGCCAATAATCACCACCAGCAATAGCGTTCAGCTCATCTATTGATTCGGAAGATTTGTCCATTTTAGAAGGATCGTATTCAACCAGATCATCAAATATTGCCTTGTCGTTAAATGATGTCCCTAATGCATGGCAAGCCTCTCTAATGAATCCGAAAGAGTTCATATTAACAAGAAGCTCAATTGAATTAGGGTGTATCTG
>ERZ780013.534-NODE-534-length-12112-cov-4.91009_pt1 | contig 12112 bp, 10 predicted proteins | sample MGYA00511178_ERZ780013 | MGnify/ENA primary metagenome ERZ780013 (study PRJEB29588, sample SAMEA2149568) | human gut metagenome | biome: human gut; feature: human-associated habitat; material: faeces | place: Denmark | collected 2008/2010 ... | reverse complement strand
GAGGGCTTATCCCCCCGACGCTGACGACTACACCGCAGCTACCGAGGCTGTCAGCGCATTCACCGGCATTGACTTCGGCGCAGAAGATTTTGACGCCGACAAGGCTCTTGCCGAGATGAAGGCTTATCAGCCCACAGCGGACACCGCAACGGTTGATGTTGAGGATGAGGAGACCCTCGCCGTCAACGCCATGACCGCTTATTATTCGGCAATCCCCGCAAACCTCTCCAAGGCTGACAAAGAAGCAACAGTAGGCATGACCTATGTTGACGCTGTCAAGTACCTTGAAAAGAAGGGTTTCGACGAGCCCGATCCCGCCGCTTACGGCGTGTGGGTGCCCGGCATTCCGGTTCTCGTCGGCACCGGACTTGAAAAGGTCGGCGCGGCCGACTGGCTCAGTGGACTTATCAACGACGGTATCGTAGCCGGCGTCGGCGCTGTCCTCGGCTTCGTTCCCCAGATGCTCGTCCTGTTCCTGCTCCTCGCATTCCTTGAGGCGTGCGGCTACATGGCCCGTATCGCATTCGTCCTTGACCGTATATTCCGCAAGTTCGGTCTTTCCGGCAAATCCTTCATCCCGATGCTTATCGGCACCGGCTGCGGCGTTCCCGGAATCATGGCTTCGCGTACCATTGAAAATGAGCGCGACCGCCGTATGACCATAATGACAACAACATTCATTCCCTGCGGCGCTAAGGTACCGTTCATCGCCATGATCGCAGGCGCGCTCTTCGGCGGCTCCGCTCTGGTATCGACCTCCGCTTACTTCATCGGCATGGTGGCTATTATCTGCTCGGGCATCATGCTCAAGAAGACCAAGATGTTCTCCGGCGATCCCGCTCCGTTCGTTATGGAGCTTCCCGCCTATCACTGGCCGACCCTCAAGAACGTCCTCCGCTCCATGTGGGAGCGCGGCTGGTCCTTCATCAAGAAGGCAGGTACAATCATCCTTCTTTCAACTATCGTTGTCTGGTTCACCTCTTACTTCGGCTTCGTAGACGGCCACTTCGGAATGCTTGCAGAGGATCAGCTTGATCAGTCCCTGCTCGCAAAGGTCGGCTCGGCTATCGCCTGGATCTTCGTTCCGCTCGGCTGGGGCAACTGGCAGGCTACCGTCGCTTCGATCACCGGACTTGTCGCAAAGGAGAACATCGTCGGTACGATGGGCATCCTCTATGGCGCAGAGGGCAACGTTTATGCAACCCTTGCAAAGGCGTTCACCGGCCTGACCGCTTATTCGTTCCTCGTCTTCAACCTTCTGTGCGCTCCCTGCTTCGCAGCTATCGGCGCTATCAAGCGTGAGATGAACAGCGCAAAGTGGACCTGGTTCGCAATCGGCTATCAGTGCGGCTTCGCCTATGTTATCTCCCTTATGATAAATCAGTTCGGCAACCTCTTCACCGGCAACATCCACGGCGCAGTTGATATCGTAAGCCTTGTGTTCGCGTTCGCGTTCCTCGCCCTGATAATCTTCATGCTCGTGCGCCCCTACAAAGAGGCCACAAAGCTCGCATCCGATGTAAAGGTCACAAAATAAACCAAGCTATATGCTGTGAAAGGAGTCTTCCGAAATGCTTGCGTGGTTATCAAAGAATATTGCAACCATTATAATATGCCTTGTGCTTGCCGTTATCGTGGCGCTGATAATATTCAGCCTCGTAAAAAATAAGAAAAAAGGCAAATCCTCCTGCGGTTGCAACTGTGCCCACTGTGCTATGGCAGGCTCCTGCCACAGCGCGAATCAGCAAAAGGGCAAAAAGCACAGCTGATAAGCACAACAGAACAGAAAAAGGACGCAGTGCAAACTGCGTCCTTTTTGCATATCCCGGTGGATTTTTCCGCGCTTTGCTGATATAATCAAAGAAAATCGGCATATCGGAGGTGCGTAGATTGATATTTCAATTCGGCGAATACAAAATCGATGTTGATGTTGAAAAGACGAAGCAATTTTATAACCGCGCCAAAACGGTCAGCGAGGAATGCCAATGCGACGGGTGTCTTAACTTCGAGAGAGCCGTCGACAAACTTTCGCAGAATATCCGGGACTTTTTTTCCGCGCTCGGCGTTGACATGAAAAAAATCTGCGAATGTTATGTCTATTGCGCCAAAGACGAAAACACGCTGTACTACGGTGGCTTTTGCCACATCTGCGGAACTTTACTCAGCGGCAAAAGCGCATGGAAACCGACGAGTGACTCAACAGCTTGTTGGGACGAAAAAGCAACATATCCGCTCTCGCCGAATTTTGGCGTTTCGTTCAGCGACCGTATCGACATGCCGGAGCCGGATTTTCCTCTTCCAGTTATTCAGCTCGACTTCGATGCGGATATCCCGTGGGTGCTCGGAAAGAGAAACAGCTATATTGACGAATAATGAGGCGGCAAAAATGAGCAAATACAACACACTTTGGAAATATGTCAAAAACAGCGGTAAACAGTCGCTGAAGCTCACTTTTGACGAAATACAAAATATCGCTGGCGTGCCGATAGACCACTTGTTTCTGAACTTCAAAAAGGAGCTTACAAACTACGGCTACCAGGTCGGAAAAATCTCGATGAAAGAAAAGTACGTGAGTTTTGAGAAGGAATAAAATTGCGCAGATTTCGCGTGCGAATGATATCCGCCGATATCGCGAGCCTTTCCACTGCTCACTTTTACTTGCAACAAAAAATCCTACCCATTCCGGGTAGGATTTTTGCTTTGTTTTATATTTTATTCCGCCTCTTCGATGAGTCCGTAGTAGCGCGCGAACCAGTAGGGGTGGGTGTAGTTTGTGCACGCCATGAGGTACATTCCGTGGTCATCGCCCGTGCCGGGGAACATCGTGAACGCCGTCGGGTCGTCCGACTTCGTGAACAGGCGCTCGGCTTCGCCGGCGATGCCGGAGTCCGCGATGAAACGGTTGCTGTCGCAGCTGTTTATGCGCCTTTCGTGCGCCGGGAGCGGGTGATAGAGCTGCGGGATCATGCCGACCTCTGTCGGGCGCATGTCCCAGTCGAGATCGCGCCAGCTGTTGTAGAGCGTCCAGAGAATTTGATCCATCGGGTAGTCCGCAAGCTCGTCTATGGAAGTCTCGATGTCGCACTGCTCGCCCGTGCACGCGCCGTAGACGAAGTTGAAGAACGCGTTGTGCTCCGCCTTTTCGTCGTCCCAGTGATGCGTCAGACCCATGGCGAACACGGAGCGAAGCTTCGGGTCGTCAACATAGCGCATGAGCAGCGATATCATGAGGAAATCGTGGTTGTCATCAATGTGGAGCAGGTGGCCGTCAAGGATTTTGTACTGCATGAGGTTCATGGCGAAGTGCTTGTCCCTGATGAGATATTCAAACGCATCTTCGTATCTCTTATCGCCGGTGATATGATATCCCGCCTTGAGGAAGGTCAGAATCTGAAGCGAGTTCGTTCCCTTTTCATATATCCACTTGTGGTCGTTGTTGAGCAGATCGGGGTCCCAGTTTGCCCATGTGGTCGGCACGCCGTCGGTGTCAACGAGTCTGAATTTGTTGTCGAGAATATGGTCGAGAATCTTCTTGACAACGGAGGCTATCAGCTTCTTCTCCTCATCGTCCGCGACGAGATCAAAGTAGTTCGAGTATGCGTAGAAATGACCGACCATCTCGTCGGACGAGGTCTCGCCGAGCCACTCGAGCTCGTTGCCGTCCTTGTCGGCGGTGTGTTGCCATTCGTGGCGCACGCCCGTGCCGTAGCCGGCTTCGTCGATGTATCTTATCGAGCGGGCGGTGAAGCCCTCTATACCCGTTATCTCGGTGAGCTTTATCATCGCGAGCAGCGAGCGGTGAGCCGCGGCGCGAACTTCCGGGTCCTTGGTGCAGGCGTATTCAAAGCACAGCGCGCCGAGATAAAGCCCCGTCCAGAGTCCGTCGTTGTCGCCGGTGCAGACATAGCCTTCATTTTCGGACACAACGCCCTCATGCTCAAGCGCGCGCTCGAGCACGAAGCCGTCCTTGCGGACATTGTATTTCTCGCTGAATGCGCGAAGTCTCTTTGCCTTCTCTTCGAGCGTCATCATCTCAGTCTTGAAAACGCTGATGCCGCCGGAGGCGGTGGAGACGCAGAAGCTGCCGTCGGGCGAGAGGAAGATGCCGGTCGCGTGCATGTCGGGCAGCCAGCGCTTGTAGCCGTAATATGAGAGCTTGCCATTGTGGAGGATTATGAGACCGCAGGAGGTCGTGAAGTATCTTCTGCCCTCGCTGTCGGTCACCATGCCGGTTATCTCGCCATTGGGCAGACCGGTTATCTTCGAATTGTCGAGCCAGTAGCTGTTGTCGTCGTAGACGCAGACGCCCTTGTCCGTGCCTATCCAGACATCGCCCGCGGGGTCAATGTCGAGGCAGGATATGTTGTTGCTGAGTATTCCGGTCACGCCCTCCATGAGCTCCGACCAGTGCCATCTCTTGCCGACAAGCGCGTGGAGACCGTCGCTCTCGGTTCCGACATAGACTTTGTTGTTGCCGAAAACGGCGATGCAGCTGCCCTTGCCAGGCACGCCGATTTTAAGATCGAATTCTTTAGCTCCCTGCGGGAAGCGGTAGAGAACGGTCTTTGTGAGAATCCATGTGACGTTGTCGCAGCCCTGCTTCATTGCGACGGCGTCGGACGAGAACTCGCGGGACGCTATAATTTTTTTGCCGCTGAGCTCGATTATGCTCTTGCCCGTGCCGACGAAGATATGCCCGTCGTTTGCGCAGAAGAGCATGGATATCGGCGCGTTTTCAATGCCGATATCGACCGTGGTTATTTTCTTTCCGTCTATCTTTGAAAGACCTCTGTCCGTTCCGACATAGAGGCAGTTGTCCGCGCCGTAGCAGAGCGCGGTTATGTTGTCCGACGCGAGACCGTCGGCGGAGGTGAATACCGTTCTCGTCAGCTGGGGAAACTTCCCGAGTCGGCATACCATGCTGCGTTTTTTCATTTATCTGCTCCTTTTGTAAAAAAAATCGAAGCCGCATCGGGCGGCATAAATATCAATAATAATTATATCGAAATCCGTAGTTTTTTCAAGAGCAAATGCAACAATTAGCCTTTTTCTATTGCATTTTTGTGCATTGTGGAGTAAGATATCAGCGTTGGAAAAAACAATATCCGGAAGGTGGAAACAATGTTTACTGATAAGCCTGAGAGCTACAGGGGAGTTTATTCCCTCCTGCTCACCCCGTTCAAAGAGGATAAGTCGATAGATTACGATGTCTACGCGCAGTATGTCGAGTGGCAGGTCGAGAGAGGAACCCATCATCTGTTCTCCGTCTGCGGAAGCTCCGAGATGACGACGCTCACTCCCGAGGAGAGAGTCAAGTGCGCGACTATCGCCGCAAAGCACTCCGGCAGCGCGGAAGTCGTCGCCACGGCGAACCTTGAGCCGACATGGCATATGCAGGTCGAAGAGGTCAAGCGCATGGAGCAGACCGGCGTTGACGGACTCGTTTTCGTCTCAAAGGGCTATGCCGATAACGACGAGAGACTTGTCGAATATCTCAGCGAGCTCGCGGGATATACTACTCTGCCAATAATTCTCTATGAGTTCCCGGGAATGCAGCCGTGCAATATGTCCGGCAAGGCATACGGAGAGCTGGTCAAGACCGGCAGATTCCACGGAATAAAGGACACCACCTGCACCATGGCGGGAATAAAGGACAAAATCGCCGTTCAGGGCGATTCCGCAGTGCTCCAGGCGAACATCCCGCTGCTGTTTGATGCATATATGGCGGGCGCGCGCGGCGTGTGCGCAACCCCGACCTCCTGCGGCGCAAATCTGTTCCGCAAGATGTATGACGAGTTCTTCGTCGAGAAGGACATGGCCAAGGCGAGAGAGACTTTCAACGAGATAATCCTGCTCGACAACGCTATCGACAGCGGCTTCAACGCGAGCGCAAAGTATCTCGTCAGCCTGCAGGGTATCCCGATGACGACCGTCACCAGAACCGGTTCGAGCGTCAACGAGGCGAGAAGACGCAGCATCGAGGCATATTACGAATACGCCAAAGAGCACGGCATGCTCAAATAATTAAAATACATAGCGGCACTCTCAATCGGGAGTGCCGTTTTTCATATTTGCAGCGTATAAATATTTTCGGGTTGCGGGATGATTTAAACTATATTATAATTGAATCACACAGAAAATAATTTAAACATCGCCGAAAATATACCCGGCAATTTCTGCGGGAGATGAGAAAATGATAAAACCGAACGCGCTGAAAAAAGGCGATAAAATTGCCATCGTCAGCCTGTCGTGGGGCGGGCTCGGCGACGCAGGGCTGATCCACAAATACTATATCGCAAAAGATAGGCTCGAAAAAGACTTCGGTTTGACCGTGGTCACCATGCCAAACGCCCTCAAGGGAACCGATTTTGTGTATAACCATCCGGAGCTGAGAGCGCAGGATTTAATGGAAGCCTTTTGCGACAAGTCAATAAAGGGCATCTTCTGCGCCATCGGCGGAAGCGACTCGATAAGGCTTCTGCCATATATAGACTACGATGTTATACATGACAATCCCAAGATATTCATGGGCTATTCGGACACGACTGTGAGCCATTTCGTGATGAGAAAAGCGGGTATAGTTTCTTATTACGGCCCGTCCGTTATGTGCGAGTTCGGCGAATATGTGAAGATGTTCGACTACACTAAAGAGGCGGTAGAGAACATATTGTTCAAAGACACAGCGGGCTATGAAGTGAAGCCCAGCAAATATTGGTCGGATGATTTTGTGAACTGGGAAGAGAAGAATATAAACCATCTGAAAAAGCTGCGTGAAGATGAGCACGGCTATGAAGTCATAAACGGCTCCGGTATAATTTCCGGCGAACTGATCGGAGGATGCATCGATGTTTTTCCGATAATCACAGGCACGGAGATCTGGCCGGATACTTCCGAGTGGAAAGAAAAAATACTGCTTATTGAAACGAGCGAGGACAAAGCGAAGCCGGATTATATTTTATACTATCTGAGAAATTTGGGAGCTCAGGGCATATTGCAGGAGATAAACGGCATTATCGTCGGCAAGCCGCAGGACGAGGTGTACTATGAAGAGTATAAAAAAGTATACAAAAAGATAGTCAAAGAGTTCAATTGCGAACACTTGGGGATAATCTACAATGTAAACATCGGTCATGCGGCTCCCATGGGGCTGCTCCCCCTCGGAATTGAATATCAAATCGACCTCGATAACAAAAAGATTTGCTTTAAAGAGAGCGGCGTCAATATCTGACTGAACTAAAACAGCCCATCGCAGCAGCTTCGTCCGAAGCGCCGCGGTGGGTGTGATTTTATAAAATAATGCTGCAGTCCTGCAAATAAATATATCACAGATACGGCCTGAGCCCGCAGAGAAGATCCTCTTCTATCCCGATTAGGCGGCGTGCCGTGCTGCGCGAAGCGCCGTCCGCGCCCTTATATTCGTTGAGGTAGCGGGTCAGGCTCTTTATGCCCATGTCGCACCCGTCGGTCATCAGCCCTGCGACCGTTCTGTCCGAGTCGTTCATGCCGAGCTTGACGTTGGTTTTTATCCACGACATGCTCTTCGCCATTATCCCCGGATCTTTGCCGTCGTCGCCGAGCGATGCCAGCTGTTCTTTTATCGTTCCGCCGAGCCGGCTGTGCTCCTCTTTGCTCTTCTCGAGCAGGTTTTTGAGATCCTCGTCCTTTATGTGTCCGCTCACTTCGTCAATGCTGCCGACCGCCATTTTTATTCCGCTGTCGCATTCGCGTAGCAGCTCAAGTGTGTCTTTGCTCATTTTATGCACCCTTTCTGTTCTTTTTCGCTGTATAGTGTGCCCGGAATGCGGCGAATTATTATATATTGTATAAAGAACGAATATAATATATAATGCACAAAAATCGATAAAAAATTATGGAAATTATGGAAATATAAAATAAAGTTTATTCTCTTGACAAACGAATAAACATAAAGTAAACTTGAATCGTAGCATGGCAGAGGATGCTCTGCCGAAAGATGAAAGGAGACAAACTATGAAGAGAATTATTGCTATCCTGCTCGCGCTGATGATGATATTTGCATTTGCGGCATGTAAGGGCAAGGACGACAAGAACGACACAACGGCTGAGAGCTCGCAGGACGCGAACGCAGACGTTCAGGACACCCAGACGGGCGACGCGGAGAGCAACGCGGCAGAGAGCAACGCTGACGACAGCACGGCAGTCGCTCCCTCCGAGGGCGGCAGCGAGGCGGCTACTCAGGGTCAGCAGGGCGGTTCTCAGGGCGGCCAGCAGGGCAACAAGCCCGCAGCGGAGATAAAGGCTCCCGTCAACGGCAGCAAGGCTGAGATCGTTGCGTTCTTCAACAAGTACGCTTCGGCTATGAAGAGCTACACCGGCAAGGTCTCTGTCAAGAGAGTCCAGGGCACTACCTCGAAGATCAACAGTATCACCGGCGGTTCGGCTATAGCGAAAATCGCAGAGCCCCTGCTTCCCAACGACTATCCGAAGACCGACAACAAGACTTTCAACGGCGGCAAGGCTTCCGACGGCACAACTCTTGCAAGCTTCCTGCCCGCGGCAAAGCGCGCTTCCTATAAAGTCGATCCCGCAGGCGTCAAGTCTGCTTCCTGCGTCAAGCAGGGCAGCGGCTGGAAGGTCAGCATCACTCTCGTTACCGAGAGCGGCGAGGGACTTACATATGTTCCCAAGTACCACGGCTCCTGCTTCGACACTCTTTCGCTGACGAAGGATTCCTTCGGACCGTTTGAGCCTGTCAGCACCAAGGTCAACTATCAGAGCGGCACATTCACTTTCGTGCTCAACGCGAACGGCACTCTTGCGAGCATCAACGTCAGCGAGCCCGCAAACGTTGTCTGCAAGCTCAAGAAGGGCATCTCCATCGACGCCGACTTCACCGGCACATGGCAGCAGCAGTACACTTTCGCTTATTAATAGGAATTTCATAAAGACATGGGTCTGTCGATTAGCTCGGCAGACCTTTTCTGCCTTTAATGTCGGATAATTTTTTCATAAATATATTGACTTTCGCCCGCAAAGGGATATAATTAAGCCACAACCAATGGGGAGTAGCTATGGGTTACCCATCCGCCTGTCACCAACCGCACAGGAGCTGTGCTGGCAGCGGACATTGGCGGCGTTGGCCGTGAATGAAGCAAGACCTTTGGCAGACCTATTCTGCCGAAGGTCTTTTTTGCGGGATACGAGGTGAATTATGAGAAAGCTGTTAAAAAGAATGTCGTCTGCAAGAATAATTGCGCTCGGTTTTGCAGCCGCGATATTTATAGGCTCGGGTCTGCTGATGCTGCCGTGCAGCGTGCGAAACGGCGTAGACTTAAAATACATAGACGCGCTTTACACTTCGGCGAGCGCCGTCTGCGTGACGGGACTCGTGACCGTCGATATAGGGGACACGTTCACCGCGTTCGGTCAGTTCGTTGTTGCGGCACTGATACAGATAGGCGGACTCGGAGTCGCGTCAATGGGCGCGGGCGTTATCTTAGCGGTCGGAAAGAGGATAAATCTGAAAGGTCGGCGTGTTCTGCGCGATGCGATGAATCTCGACTCAGGCAAGGGAATAGTAAAATTTATAAAAAGCGTGTTTTTGACTACGGCGGCATTTGAGCTTGTCGGTGCGGCGCTGAGCTTCATTGTTTTTGTGCGCGATTACCCGCCGCTCAAAGCTCTCGGAATAAGCCTTTTTCACTCCGTCGCCGCGTTCAACAACTCCGGCTTCGACATCCTCGGAAACTTCCAAAGCCTCTCCGCCTACAAAGAGGATGTGTTCTTAAATCTCGTGACCTGCCTTTTGATATTCTTCGGCGGAATCGGCTTTCTCGTTATCCGCGAGATTGTCGAAAAGCGATTTCGCTGGCGCAGATTTTCCATGCACACAAAAGTAGTGCTCACGATGAGCGTCGCGCTGACGGTCGGCGGCACGGTAATCTTCAGAATGACCGAGAATATGCCGTGGATAGGCGCACTTTTTAACAGCGTGACCGCGAGGACGGCGGGCTTCTCGACATATTCGCTCGGCGAATTTTCAAACGCGGGACTGCTCGCTATGATATTTTTGATGTTCATAGGCGCTTCGCCCGGCTCCACCGGCGGCGGAATAAAAACGAGCACGCTGTTTGCGCTGATACAGGGCATAAAGACCGCCGCGACGAACACCTCGGGAAAGGCGTTTCACTATTCCGTGCCGCGCGGTGTGTTCCGCAAGGCGTCGGTCATAGCGGTCATGGGTATAAGTGTGATAGCAGTGGGAACGTTTATGCTCTGCGCCTTTGAGCCGGATATAGCAATAAGGGATGCCTTGTTCGAGATGACGAGCGCGTTCGGCACGGTGGGACTCACTACCGGGATAACCACGGGACTCTGCACCGCGAGCAAGCTTATATCAATAGTCATGATGTATATCGGCCGCTTGGGGCCGCTTACAATAGCGACTCTCTGGTACTTCACAAACGGAGAGAGAACAAGATATCCCGACGGAAACATAGCCATAGGCTGAGAACGGAGGACAAAGATGTTTAAAAAATCAAAAAGCGACAGCAAATCTTACGGAATAATCGGACTCGGGCGCTTCGGCTCTGCTCTGGCTGTGGAGCTTGCGAAATCGGGCGCGGAGCCGCTCGTAATCGACGGAAACGAGGAAAAGGTGCGCGAGATGCGCGAATACACGGAGAACGCCTTTGTCGTCAGCAGCTTTGACAAAAAGACTCTCTCGGAGACCGGAATACAAAACTGCGACGTCGTGGTGGTCTGCATCGGAGAAAAGATGGACACCTCGATTCTGACTACTCTCAACGTTGTCTCTCTCGGTGTGCCGACGGTCATATCAAAGGCCGCGAGCGCCGAGCAGGGTGAGATACTCAAGAAGCTCGGCGCAGAAGTCGTCTACCCCGAGAGGGATATGGCAGTCAGACTCGCCCACAAACTGGAAACTCCCAATATGCTGGACTTTGTTCAGCTGAGCCGAAAGCTGAATCTCCTTAAGCTTGAAGTTCCGCGTAAGATCGTCGGAATGACGATAATGTCCGCCGATATGCGGGGAAGGTTCGGAGTAAACATAATCGCTATAGAAAACAACGGAAATTTGACAGACAATGTGCATCCAGATTATATGTTCCGTGAGGGCGATATTCTCTATGCTGTCGGCAGCGAAAAAAGCATGACGCGCCTGTCCGATTGGATGGATGAGACAAGATAAAACTACGGGCACCGTTTTCACGGTGCCCGTCTTTTATGCAGTTTTGTGTGTCGGCCGGATTTTGAGCTTATCGCGAACATCTTTTTACGATTCTGTCTGCTGTTTTGTATTCTTCTTTGCGATAGTTACGGAAGCGATAAGCTTTCTTCTAATTACTCTTCAGTTTTCGGAATTTCATATCGCTCGAGACAGCAAACATACCGTCTCAACATGTTCATCATTGTCCAAACTCATCCTACACTAATACATAAAATCTGTTAAGATTCAATTTAATTAGCATTATTTATTTTTAGGGTACTTTAAGCAAAATTCTTCGTTTATCTTTATAACTATAAGAATCATGATTCGAAGAAAAATAAAGTAATCCTGTTTATTTTGATTTTCATCTACTCTTTGTGTACCATGTGTATAGCTATTACGAATATCTAGTCCATTGTCAAACTCAGACTTATTAAATAAATAATTATAATAATCCTGTTCTGGTCTAGAAAATAATGATGACGAAAACTGTACCAATCCCATTTTATTTAATTCCATAATAATAGATTGATACTTTTTCATATAGCTAAAACATACTACATCGTGTTGGTATAACTCATTTAATATCTTTATCTTTTCCCAATATGGCATTATTCTTTTTTTGTTATCAATTTTTATAATATTATGATCAATTAACCAATCAATGCTAGGTATTTGATAATCCTCAAACATATCATAATAGACATTTTCTTTTTCCAATAAACAATAAAACGAATTATAATTATTCGACAATTTAGGAAGGTAATGAATTATTGATTGATCCGAAAACAATAAATTACTTATCGTTTGATAGTCATTTCCACATGGATAAATATATTTATTACTTAGCATGCTTGGTATATCTTTAATAAATATATGCTCTGTTGATATATGTAATAATTCATC
>ERZ780013.528-NODE-528-length-12231-cov-2.68578_pt1 | contig 12231 bp, 8 predicted proteins | sample MGYA00511178_ERZ780013 | MGnify/ENA primary metagenome ERZ780013 (study PRJEB29588, sample SAMEA2149568) | human gut metagenome | biome: human gut; feature: human-associated habitat; material: faeces | place: Denmark | collected 2008/2010 ... | reverse complement strand
CTGCAACGTATGCAGGTAGGTAAGCTGCTGCTGCGCTTCGGTGGCCTTCACTCGCGAGATCAACGGCATCAGATTCGGCAGCGCGATCAGCACCAGAATACCGATGATGACCAGCACGACTAACAGTTCGGGCAGTGAAAAGCCGCGGAGACGGCGACACGGATAAAAAGACAGTGTTTGCATAGACGGTGTTCGTTTGCAAACAAAGATAAGGTGGCTTTTGATTGATTTCTCGAAAAACAAACCTTACATTTCAAGATGCAAATACCTGCATATCAATATATTGATTAAAAATAATCTATACATACGCCTTTCACGTGTTTTTACCTTGTTCCACTCTGTGCATAATTCGGAAAAAACACATCGGGAAATGATGACTGTTCGAGGAATAGCTACCATGAAAAAGGACCTCGACATAGAGGTCCAAGACATAATGAAAGTATGGGATTATTGATGCGTTACTGCAAAGAAATTCTTAAAACCGATTGCCAGCATACGGTGCCATACACGTTATAATTCCGAGGATCGATTCCAGTAACAAACCGAAATACATGAAGATTTATCGGTTGTTGACGCCGGATAAACCCGATATGCCTTATTCGAAAATGATAAAATCTGACATATACCTCAGTCTCCGCCGACAGATTTATTCACATTTACGATCTTTGCTTTTATCCGGTGATGTTTCACGTAGATCGACCCGACCTTTCCGACCCGGAAAATAACACATAATGCCCGATTCGAGAATCCCGCTTCCATCAGACATAGAAATTCCTTTTCTGCCGGTGTCAAGTTGCTCCGGCGATGTCTTCGACAGTCGGACAAACGTAACGAATCATTTACGATATGATAATTCGAAAGCCGCTTAACAGATGCAAGCTCCTTGCAACGTGTATGAAATGAAACAGGATCATTGTTATATAAGTACAACAAATCCAGCCACTCCTCGATATAACGCAATCTGTTTCGTGCCAAGAGTTCGGCTTGCCGTCGTTGCTGCCATAAACGGTAAAGAATACCTGCCTGCAACATAATTATGGCACACAATATGAAAATCATAGTGCATACAATTTGTCGTCTCGAAAAAGTATGCACGGACTCTTTGTTTGCCCCAACTCCGGAGACCAAACCATATAGCAGCAAGCGAAGAGCCGTGCATAACACGATTCTCTCGCTGTCTACCGCTATTAATGAAATTGGTCTTTGAGTTGTGAGCAGACAGAGAAAACCCGATAATAATTATCGTCTATTTCAAAGATAGAAATTATTATACAATCCGGCAAATTATTATCTGAAATTTTTATTTTTTCCTGCCTTATACAATCACTTGCATAAGTCGCTATTGCGACATTTCATTGTCCTTATGAAAATCGATCGAAGAGCTATTTCGATCGATTTTTATTTATTGTATTATACATTAAGCACTTATACGCTTTACTTATTATTTAACCCCTATTGCGCTTATTATCAATAGATTGCGATTTTGTTTCCGAAATGAAATGCCGTTGATAAGATTATATTTTTGATTTCTATTGATAATCAGAAATTTAACAAGTAACGTGTAATATATACATTATGCCGTTTGGACAAACGGAGTCGAAATACGTGCTTTAACTTTGTTTCATCGGCATATGCTCGGCATTCCGAGCGGGGGTTTCCCCCCGCCACGATCATATTTTCATAAACTATCAAACACTAACTTATTATGAAAAGATCTTCTCTTTTATTTCGAACTTGTATTGGGTGGTTTTTGTTCGGAGTTTTATTTTTACAATCCAGCTATGCACAAGATTCTAACAGTACAAACTCGATTGCCATGCATGCCGTACTCAGTGACGGTTATTTCAAGCCGCAATCTCCTGATGTATGGAGCATGATTAAATATGGCAATGCGAATATTGATTATTACACTGGCACTTTGGGAATAAGTATTCCAATTTATACTTATAAAGACAATAATTTTGAAATCCCTATTTCGATTGATTATGCATCGTCAGGTTTTCAACCTGGTTCTCCCAGTGGTTTAGTCGGTCAAGGTTGGTATCTGAACTTCGGAGGAGCAATTACGCGTGAGGTCAGAGGTATTCCTGATGATGCAATACAGGAAATGTATGATTGGCGGGAAAAAGCCGATCAAGAGATGAATGAGATTCCTTGGTGGGATGAATATACATTCCCCGACCAAGGGTCATATATCTACGGTCATTCGGTTAGAATAGACGGATACGCACAAAGCTATTTTAAAACAACGCCGACAGATTCACTTAATATCGTTTATACTGGTGCTGCGGGACAGGAATACATGCCTTATTGGAAAGATGAAACCAATAGTCGCCTCGGATTCGAAACAGAACCGGATGTTTTTAATTTCAAGGTTCTGAATTACTCCGGCTCGTTTATTCTCCAACCTAATCATCAGATTAAGGTCTTTAATACGAATCAACCTGCAGGAGAATTTCATGTAGAGTTCTTAATGGAAAATTATGCACCTTTGTCAACGAGTAAATTCATCATCACAACTGGCGATAAGACAAAATACTATTTCGAGCACATAGAATCTTGCCGAACCGTAAGTGATCTTCTGGGTGGCGGAGATAATCCGCACAGGAATTACACATGGAAATTAACCCGTATCGAGGCACCGAACGGCAACAATGTCAGGTTCTTTTATAACAAGGTCAAATACAATACTTACGAAACAATTACGCCGGTAGTCACGATCGATTACCTTTCCGACCGCAATCCGGATAATGATCCGACACCTGTATATACAGTCAGTAATTTTGTTAATGAATACCTTCTCGACAGCATTGTCGTCGAAAATAAAGCTCGTATAGAATTCGCTTATTCTTCGGGAAACCTGACATCGATAAATGTTTTTAATGATCGCGACAGGAATCCGGTAAAGAGTTGTGCTCTTGAATATTTTTTAAATGACAAGGGAAGTGGTTATGTTACTTTTCTGAAAAAGGTCGCTTTATCCGGAGAAGGACAATATACGATGGACTATTATGATGAAACATCGGAATTCGCATACAATCATACTTTTAAGGTCGATCAACACGGATATTACAATGGACAGGATGCATACTCCAAACCTCCCTTTCCAGCAGATTTAAAGAAGTTGGCTGAAAAACTTCGTACGTGGCGTGATCCAAACGAAACATGTACTCGCATGGGTATGCTGAAGACGATTCACTATCCTACGGGAGGATATTCAAATTTCAGCTATGAACAGAACGAAGCCTTCTACTTAGGACAAAATATTAAAGTCGGAGGGTTGCGTGTTAAACAGATCGATGTCTTCTCGCAAGACGGGAATCAGACACAGAATCGAATCTTCAAATACACCCAAAAAGAGAATGCGAATCGCAGTTCCGGAGCAATGATTCATATTCCATGCTATTATTGGCAATATTCAATCATTGCCGCCGGAGCGTCGTTTAATCGAGAGATTGTCTCTTCGCTTAACAATGTGGGATTTGCGAAAGATTCCTATTTCGAATATTTGCGTGTCATTGAAGAGGTGCGTAAGAAATCAACGGACAGTTCTCCATTGTCGATCACCGAATACGAATTCTATTCAGCCAACGCCGACAACAACGGCGGAACCCCGAAAGAGATTTATGAACAAACTGAAAATTTGCGAGCTTCGGATGGATGGACCGTTGAAGTTACGTTATATCCCAGTGCAGAATTCAATACGAGTATGCTGCATACTTCGACATTACGGGGAGGAAAGTTGCGTATGAAAACCGAATATGCGGGAGATATGGATCATCCGGTAAAACGGGAAGAATACGTCTACTCTGAATCCGATAACGATGAAATAGGTGTGAATACCGTATTCATGTGTATGGCAGCAAATCACATTTACAACCCGAACTCCATAGTTCTGCAACAAAAAATCGAAGAAGTCTATAATAAGGATGCTGAACTAATCTACCGCAATGAAGATAATTACTCTGTAAATGATTTGGGCAGAGTAAATTCTGTGATACGAACAGACAGCAAGGGAGATGAAATTCGTGAAATGTATTCTTATTTAGATCGTGTACCGGCTTATCCTACGGAGATCATTAAAACCAATAAGGGAAATGTGATTTCTGCGATGAAAATTGATTACGAACAGCAAAGTAATGCAGAGGATCATTACACTCCTTCGAAAGTTTGGAAAGGAGCATTGGGAGTAACTCCTCCGAATATCGAATATCGTATGGATTGTAAATACGATTTCTACGATTCGATGGGCCGTCCGTGGGAGATGACGGATCGCAATGGTAAGAGTACCTGTTATATCTGGGGCTATGAAGGACAATATCTCGTCGCCAAGATCGAAAACATGACGTACGACGTCCTATCCGATCAATACGGAATTACAAACAACGCGTATCCCGACACTTTACCTGAAACGGAGGAAAACATGCTACGCGGAATCGAAGGGATAGCGGTTACAACCTACGCTTACGATCCGCTGGTCGGCATTACACGCATCACCGATCCTTCGGGACATTCGGTCTACTATGAATACAACGATAGCGGAAAATTGAAAGTTATCCGCGATGACAAAGGCAAGGTATTGAAATCCTATGATTATCATATTGTAACCGACAATCAATAAACAGACGTATAGTATGAAAAAGATATATCTGTTGCTGGTGCTGTTGTTCACCGGCCTGCAATCTGTATTTGCACAATTTATTTGGCATCCCGATCTGGGTACACCTTATGCAGGGGCAATCTCCCTACCGTGGGATACACGCAGCTATATGTTTCAAGTCGACAACGGCGAAGAGTTCGGCAGCCCAGGTGATATTTGGGACGCGCTCGATGCGCAGCTCCGGGCCGCCGGTATTACGTGGATCCGTGTGAATTCTGTCGAAAATCCGGCAGACGGAACTTTCGAAGTGTGGTTCGATTTGGATGAAAACAAAGATAACATGTCTCGTTCCATCCACATGGGTTACAGTTACAGTGCTTATTTTATCATTACGCAATTAAAGCAGGATCAAGAACACTTCGAAGGACTGTATGCCGATCTGCCTGCGAATAGAAAATTCGAAGTCTTGCCGGGTGAAGAAATTTCAATCCAACTGCATGGTCTATCAGCCGGAACGTCATACGACGTATACCAATATTATTCAGAGAACGATATAGACATATTCGATACGTTCTTCAGCAACACGGGCGGAGATTATCTTTACACGTCAGCATTTCCGGAGGGTGATTTCGGGTTCAGTTTCTCCAACAGTCAATTCAATGTCAGTTACCCCGAAGCTTATAGAAATCATTACTCCTTCGATACCCGAGCGTTGGCATTTCCTGCGGAGGGCGATGTCATGCGGGTCTATTTCGACTCCTATTCCAAATGGAACGGTATGAAAGTGGCAATCAACAGTCTTGCCGATCTGTCGTTTCTCGATCGAGTGGTGCAGGATCACAATACGGGCAAGATCGCATCTTGGAATCCCCGTATGCGATTGTCTTACGGGTACGATACGCAACTTCGACAAGCCTACTTCGAAATCGCTTGTCCTCCGAATCTGACAGACGAATTTATCCAAAGTACGTTGGGGATAATGAACGCTTCGGGATGGAACGCGACTGTTTCGCAAGATTTCGGAGGATCGGTTCGGACGGTTCCCGTATCATACGAATACGACAAAGAGACTTCTCAAATTATTGCGATAGTTGAATATACACAACCATTCGTAACGTATACGCTTTATAGGGAAAACAGCTACCTGCAAAGTCTTACAGGAAACGGCGGTTCGTTACGTCTCTCGACTCCTGCTACATCGGGTTACTATCGCATTGTTGCTACCTACTCCGAGGGCGGTTTGAGCGACTCTGCCGAATTGGAAGGCATCCGCTACAACTCCGATATGCTCTCGCTCAATGACGATCGTAACTGGATTCTGACACGAACCTTCAACTGCGACAACCACGGGGACACCGAAGAGGAACAAATCTCTTATGATGTAAGCTATTACGACGGATTGGGATATGCATTGCAAAACGTACAAATTTGCGCTAACGGCGACGGACAGGGAGATATTATACAACCATTCGTCTACGACGGATTGTACCGCGAGGAGTTACAATACCTCCCTTATACGCTGGATGCCAACAATGGGCAAAGTGACGATGCAGCATTGGCCAATCAAGAGGAGTTTTATAAAACCAGATACGGCTTGGCGACCGATCCTCACGCTTGTGTTCGTACCGAATACGAACCTTCTGCACTGAATCGGGTATTACGCACACATAAACCCGGTGCGGAATACCAATCTGATACCCGTTCCATGCAGACTTTTTATATGGGTAATGCCGTATCAACGGTTCTTCGCCTGCGTGTCGATCCCGATGATCGTTCGCTGACGGCAGACGGTTACTATGCCGCCAATGAACTCTCCGGCACACGTTCTACGAACGAAGACGGAGCCGTCGTCATAACCTATGCGGATAAGGAGGGTCGCACGGTCTATGAAAACCGACAGCTGCGCAACGGAAGTGCCACCGAGAATATAATCACCTACTATGCCTATGACGACTGCGGACGCCTTGCGTGGGTCATGACACCCAAAGGCAGCGATCTGCTCTCCGCCGGATCGAGTTTCTCGCCTGACAGCGACTTCGCAAAGCAAAACTGTTACGTCTATTTCTACGACGAGTGGGGACGGGTCTATGAAAAACGTTTCCCGGGACGCGAGCCGATGTATGTCGTCTACAACCGGGGCGATCGGCCGATGATGATACAAGACGGATTGATGCGTGAGAAGAATCGATGGCTCACCTTTCATTACGATGGCATGGGGCGTGTGACAGCACAGAAACTCGTCACCGATTCCGCACAGACACCGCAGACACGCGAGGCATTGCAAATGTCGTTCGACACGAATTCTTATCCGCAACTTTATTCTTCGCCCGCATCGCAGATCTTGACACAGCATGTCTATGACCGGTATCCGACGACGATGCCCGCGGCTTTGGCTTTTGAAGAGATTCCCGACATGACCTGCGACCTGACGGGTATCGAGCCCGAAACACTGCTCGATACTTCGACGACGGGACTTCCTACCTATGAAAAGTTGGCTGCGATTACGGATTCCTCGATCGGCGGAGAGTATCACCGCGCCTTCTATTACGACTATAAAGGACGCGAGATTCAGCGCGTGGAATGCGACTTCGAGGGCAACATCCTCCGCACGACCAGCCGATACGATCTGATCGGAAATCTGTTGGCGCAACGCGAAAGCTATACCCACGGCGGAACGACCGACGTGCTCGACCGCACCTTCGAATACGATTCGCGCAACCGTATGACGAAAGAGACCGCGCAGTTCAATGACGGAGAGCAGGCCGTGGTCGCCTATACCTACGACGATCTCGGACAGCTTACCGGCAAAACTTATGGTACGGGAGCACACGCCATCCACGAGACGATGGATTACAATATGCAGGGGTGGCTCACGGAGAAGTCCAGCGAACTGTTTGAGATGCGGCTGCGTTATCACGATCCCGAATCACATTTGAGCGATCGCGCCTCCTACACTGGAAACATCTCTTCATGGTGGTGGAAACATCGGCTTATCAACAACGATAACGACAGTGAAAATCGCCTCTATGCCTTTACTTACGACGACTTGGCACGCCTTGTCGACACGGATCTCTATCTCGATGATTCGTACGGTGCATCGAACGAATTTGTGGAAAATGGCATCACCTATGACAAAAACAGCAATATTATTACGCTGAACAGATCGAGTCTGTCGTCGGATGATATGAAGAATTATCTGTTTTCGTATTCTGGTAATCAACGAATTAAGGACGAAACGAGCAACTCGGACTACGAATACGACGCCAACGGTAATATTCATAGGGATGCCTTGACGGGCTTTTATATTTACTATAATTTACTTAACTTGCCTACGGTGATTTATACCGAAGGGGATATGGGATTGTACTATACCTATCTTTCCGACGGTACGAAGATCGAGGTGTGCGGATACGACGACAACGAACCCACACGTTACGCAGGTTCTTTGGTATATAATGACGGGACATTCGAAAGCGCCTCGTTCGGTGGCGGTCGGATCGTCGGTACGAACAACGGCACGAACTCGGAGGTGCACTATTTCCTGACCGATCATCTGGGCAGTACACGTGTCGTGGCGAAGGTGACGCCGACAGGCCGCGAAGACCTCGACCGCAAGGATTACTATCCCTTCGGCAAGGAGTGGGCGCAGCCCGACATGCCGACATCGGATAATCGCTACACCTTCTCCGGTAAGGAAAAACAACATCTGCGATTCCAAGAGATCGATTATGCCGATTTCGGTGCGCGGTTTTACGATGCAGATACCGGTATCTTTTTACAGCAGGATCCGTCGGCAGAGGATTATTATCATATCGGCCAACATGTATATTGTGCAGGAAACCCTGTGAGTAGAATAGATTCTAATGGATGTGATTTTACTATAGCTCTTCGAGCATTGATTCAACAATTAATGTTTGATATATATACGACAATTGCGAATAATGAAGCTGCGATCGCAGATTTCGAAAAACGGGGTAAAGGTGATAGTAGGCGCGCCGAGAGGTTACGGGAAAATAATGCAGAACTTGAAGCTGCTATCTTAGAAATTACAGCTATGGAATTTTCTGATCAGCTGTATGATGTTAAGCTCAATGCCGGAACCCCCGAAGGAGGCGATGAAGAGATGGAATACTATGGCTGGACAACTTATAATCATGAAAATAAAGCTGTAACAATTAATCTGGCCGGAGATTATGATGCCAAAACCATGTTGCACGAATTAAAACATGGATTTCAATTTGAAGATCAAACATATTCTTTTGCTTCTCACGGTTTAGGTGGTGGACAATATTATGAGTTTGAAGATGAAGTAGAAGCTCATAAAAGAGGAAGTGCGATTGATGGATCGAGTGGCAAAGTCGATAAAGAAGATTATAGAAATATATTACATCGGGGCCAAGCCGGTAAAATCGACCAACAGCGAATTGGTAAAAAAGATATCTGGCACAAAAATGTCAATCCTTTAATAAAATTGTTTGGCTTATGAGGCGATGTATGATTTATGCGGTTATAGGGTTATTCCTGCTTCCGCTCTATGGCATGGCAAAAAAACGCTCCCCCAAAGAAGAGCGCACGAACAATCATAGTGCGTTTCTGTATTACCGAGAATTTGGACCTTCCGTAATCAAAGGATTTGTATACCTTTTTTTTGATACGCTCAATAGATCCTTTGTGCTCATGGAAAGTAATCATTTGGGAAGTTCATCCGCTGAATACGGGGCTTGCAGGATAAACGGAGATACATTAGTCTTGACTCCCTTTGTATATAGCAGTACTTTCTTGTACTTAACGGATTATATTAGGGAGAATACAAACCTAGATGATGAACAGATTGAGAAAGAACTTGATCTGTTGGGTGAAAATAACTCATCCGATACGGTTCGGTCTCTGTATAATGAGTGGTGTTCTTTGAGATTTAAGCCCATTGATGTTCCTGTATTTAGATCTAAGAAAGAGAGTATCAACCTCTGTCTCGATCCGGATAAATTTTCTGAGTACAGTTATATAATGAAAGGCCGTAAATTGATAAATATAACAGCAAAAGAAATAAAATACAGGCAACACAATATTTTGCTACAAGATTTATACAAAGTGGATTTGCCTATACCACCAGAGAAAGAAGTATTTAGAAAGATAATACTATATTCCTATAAGGATTAAACAATTTCCGGTGTTCATTGACACAAACGCCGCCGCAGGGATTTATGCGGTGGCGTTTGTTGTATTACACTCAATATCGGTAGTAATTCGGGTTATGGTTCATTCTTTAATCAAAGGTTCGAGATAGGTGACTAAATATTGGATAAACTGCTGTCGGAAGGATTTGTTATGACATAAGTAATAAAAATGATAACCACTATAATTACGAAATGAACCGCAGTGCCGCCAACAACCTTGCGTACGAGCAAATCATCAAAAGAGAAATTTCGATTAGAAAGACTCAAAAAATAAAACTGAATACAAGTTTGAAAAACAAAAATTAAAGGGGCTGTATAATAATTCCAATTTTAATGTTTTCTCTTTTCCCCTGTCAGAATGGATTCTGACAGAAGTATTTTCATTTTCAATGATTTATTAAACTTCCCCTTAATGATATTCACATAATTGAGAGTTCTTAGATATGTAATGACAGTACAAATTCGGAGGTACGTTACTTCCTGACCGATCATTATAGTAGTAAGTGTGTAGTAGCGAAGGAAATGTCGATGAGAAGAATTGATCTTGACCGTAAGATTACTATCCCTTCGGCAAAACTTGGAAACAACTGCTGCACTTCTTCGGGGAGCGGAAAAGGACCGTGGTACCCTTGCCCCACTATGCCGATCTCGGGGTACGGTTCTACAATCAATAATCTTCGCTCTCGTCTTCGCTGTGCTGTTCTGTCCGACTCTCGTCGTTCTCCATCCAGATAGCCCGTTTTCGTTCGTAATCAAGGGGTTTCCACCAAGTGTTGCAGGCATCGAGGAACGCTTGTCCCCCGTCATCCGCCGGATAATTCGCCGCAGACAATCCCGTAATCCGTTCCATTTTCGGGAAGTCCACTGCTAACCACCAGGCATCGAGGTTATCTCCGAACTCTTCGAGCGAACAAAACCATACGTGCTCCTGACACGCGTCGCACCATTGATCGTCAGCATCCGCGTCTATCGAGGATACATACTCCAACGTATTAGGATCGCCCCACGCCATCATCTGTATCTCCCGCGAGCCGCATCTTTCGCAAACAAGGACACTCGGCTCCTTAGAAGGGCATTCCTCGTCTTGTCCTCGAACAGCACACGCAATGTGCTCGATCAACAGCCGCCGATTGCCCCTATCGAGAGCGACATAGAATCGTCGGGCTCCACCGCACAGGTCAGGTGCAATACTTCGGCACCACACTTTCCACACGCTCGCAGCCCGTGTGCCGAAGATCGTGCGGCACTCTTCTTCGCACCAGCTATCCCGCATATAGTCGAAATAGCGGTCTATAATACTTTTATTTCGTTTCATCGGTTCGTTTTTTATACGTCATTTATTAATCAAGATTCATTGTCAAATCAGAATCCGCATTTCACGTATGAATTTCCCAGCCGCGGATTCTCGGTTCGCAGTAACATCCCGAACGATCGGGTGTGCCGTGATAGACCAGTCCGCCGACAATGCCTGTACTGCCGTCGGCATAGCGCTGCCTGAAAAGAAAGGAATAAGGCGCAGAATCCTTATACAGTTCGATTTCACAAGGACAGTTCGGATTCCGCTCCCACCGTTTCAGATCGTTCAACCGTTCTTCCAATGTTTTGTCGCCGATTCGTTCGGCATAACGCACTACTTCGTCGTAGTGCTCCTGACACATAATTTTCATATTGAGTTAAATTACAGGGTGAATATTTGAAAATCCTATTTTAGTTTTTCCGCCAAGCGATCGATCAATTCGCGGCATCCGCGCAACGACGGGGTACGGAAACCTCGGCTCACGCCTTTGCAATGGATCTGCGCTCGGGATAAATCGGCAATCCGTCTTTGCAGCATGCCGAGCGTCCGGGGGTGGATATTGATCCCATATTTGCCGCACAAGGCAATAAAGAGTTCCGTTTCGACGAATCCTCCCTCCCGAAAAGCAGCCTCGGCCCGTTTCAATGACGCTCTCAGCCGCGCTTCCTCTTGCCGCTGTCGTCGTTTTTCCCGTTCGATCCGCACTTGTTCCCGTCTTCGGTCTTCCGCAGCATACAGTTCGCGCATACGGGCGCGATGCCCCATCAACGGCCGGGCATCCCAACCCAGCGCTTCGAAGGCTGCCACGTAAGACGACGGAATCCATTGGAGGTTCTCCATACGGCGTTGCACGGCGGCTCGCAGGTTGCGAGCTTCCGCAGTCCGCGCTTCGATACATTCCTTGCGGAGCATTCCTCTGCGAAACATACTTCCGGCTTCGAAACAAACGTCGCCGACACGCAGTACGACGACAACTATATCGTTCGCCTTACGGAACCGGTCTTTTATAATGGGGTACCATCCGACGTGTTCGTTCAGGAAGGTCACATCTTCATAGGCCGCGACGATCCGGTCATCCCGACCTGCGGCCTGACGCAATAATTTCACTTGCATAGTCGTATCGAGGTTTTATAGGTCCTGCAATTCGACCGTCAAAG
>ERZ780013.522-NODE-522-length-12278-cov-4.85544_pt1 | contig 12278 bp, 12 predicted proteins | sample MGYA00511178_ERZ780013 | MGnify/ENA primary metagenome ERZ780013 (study PRJEB29588, sample SAMEA2149568) | human gut metagenome | biome: human gut; feature: human-associated habitat; material: faeces | place: Denmark | collected 2008/2010 ... | reverse complement strand
CACCAGGCAGTCGCGTCCGGGAGCAAGCGTCAGTGCGCCCACCGCTGCGGCTATGCGGTCATGTCCCAAAGTGGAGGGTGTGGCATAGTCAATGGCAAGCGGCATGGGCAGACGCTCATCGAGCATATACGTGCGCACGCCTTTCGCCGACAGCAGTTCTTCAATCTGGCTGTCGTTGCCCACCACCGACGAATAAATCGCCGCCGTCACTGCATGTCCTGCCATCACAAGGTCGAGGTCGCCCGGCGCAAGCCGCTCAAAGCGGTGCGACTGCAACAACGTCGTTCCTGAAAACACCGACACCTTTGCCGACGAGTTACCCTGGTCGATTGTCAGACTTAAATTCATTCTTCGGACAAAAATACTAATTACTACTCAATTATGCGGCGGTTTGACTCGGTTTTCGCCTTCCGCCGCGACATTTTAATGTTTTTTACCGACCACATCGGTGTTTTCCGCCTTCTTTGCCTCCTTGCGCAACTGGTAGTCAATCATAAACGACGCGTAGACCTGCACCACGGCGCCTGCCGTCAGAAAGCCGAGCCACGTGCTGTGGTATGGGTCGGAGAAAAGAAACAGCGCCGAAACCACATAGCACATCGCCGACCAGAACTCCATCGTGAAAAGACGGCGCACGCGCAGGCTGAACGTCTGTTTGCGTCGCGCCGCGCGCTGAAACACGCGCACCACGACGATGAGCATTGCCGCAAAGGTGAAGATGTAGTGCAGCCACGGCGTTTTCACATCCACAAGCGGCAGAAAAGCCGACAGCAGCAATATCACCATTCCCACCGACAGCAATATGTTAAGCACATTTTCCTTTTTCATTTTTTCGATATATTTGTTTTTATTCGTTCACAATATACAAGTCTTCGTTTTCGCGCTTCATCAGATATTCCTCTCTGACAATGCGCTCCAGCGTCTCGTGGTCGCTCTCGAGCAGGCGCAGGCGCTCGCGATAGACGGCGGTCGAATCGTCGCACTCCTTTATCTGCGCCTTTAGGTCTTTTATCCTTGCGTCATACTCCATCGAGCGGAAATAGTTGTAGTCGGAAAAAAAGGTGATGTAGACACCGAACGCCACCACAACCACAATCCATAAATTGAATTTCTGGATTCCGTCTTTTATGCGTCCTAAAAATCCCATAGCACAACCCTCCTACGTTTCGTTATTCATCAAGCAAATCCGGGCGCAACTCGCGGGTGCGCTTCAGCGCCATTTCGTGCTTCCAGTCGTCAATGCGTGCCTGATGCCCCGACAGCAGGACGTCGGGCACACGCCATCCCTTGTACTCCGCCGGACGCGTATAGACAGGCGGCGCGAGCAAGTTGTCCTGAAAGGAGTCGCTCAGCGCCGACTGCTCGTCGCCGATGGCTCCGGGAATGAGGCGCACAATGGCGTCGGTGATGATTGCCGCCGGCAGCTCGCCGCCGGTCAACACGTAGTCGCCGATTGTGATTTCCTTTGTGATGAAATGCTCGCGGATGCGGTAGTCGATGCCTTTGTAATGGCCGCAGAGGATAATCAGGTTTTCCGACAACGACAGCGTGTTTGCCATCCGCTGGTCGAACTTCTCGCCGTCGGGTGTCACAAAAATCACCTCATCATAGTCGCGTTCCGCCTTCAGCGCGGAGATGCAACGGTCCACCGGCTCTATCTGCATAACCATACCTGCCTCGCCGCCAAACGGATAGTCGTCGACGTGGCGATGCTTGTCAAGACTGTATTCGCGGAGATCGTGCACCACGATTTCCGCCAATCCCTTGTTTTGAGCCCTTTTCAGAATCGAGCAGTTCAGCGGCGACTCAAGCATTTCCGGCAGAACTGTTATTATATCAATGCGCATTATGGCGCAAAGGTAGTGACTTTGCGCCTAATTGCAAAAAAAATATCGCCGAGGCGGAATTATCAGCAATTTATTGCGCAGCATAAGCACTTTTTTGTGTTGCACAACATATAATTTTTTTTGTTTTTCCCCACGCACATCCGTACCTTTAACACATTTATTAGAGCAATATAAATACAACACCAATAGAACACAACCTAATATTCTGATTATGAAAAATTTATTAGCACTATTGGCTGTGCTCGTTTCAGCCATCAGCCTCCATGCTCAGGTCACACAAGTTGTGGTCAGCGGCTCGGTGCGCGACGCCGAGACAGGGGAAGCATTGGCGGGGGCGAGCGTTTACACGAAGGATTATCGCTACGGGCAAATCACCGACAACGCCGGTTTCTTTGAGCTGAAAGCTGTCAAGGACGAAACGTTGAATCTACACGTCAGTTATGTGGGCTACAAAACGCAAACCATAAAAATCAAAGCCGACAGAAAAAGAACTGTCACAATAAAGCTTGAACACGATAACCAACTGCGCGACGTGACAATCTACGCTCCGTCGGAAATAGGCATACGCTCTTCGCAGATGAGTGCCAACGAGCTGTCGATACGCCAAATAAAGTCGATTCCGGCAACGCTCGGCGAGGTCGACATTCTGAAAGCATTGCAGACATTGCCTGGAGTACAGTCTGGCAGCGACGGCACCGCCGGCATCTATGTGCGCGGCGGCAACTACGACCAAAACCAAATTACAATCGATGGTTTTCCTGTCTATAATCCGGAACATCTGAAGGGATTCGTGTCGGTGTTCAGCCCGGAGATGGTGAGTGGCGTGACAATCTACAAGGGCGGCTTTCCGGCGCGCTATGGATCGCGACTGTCGAGCGTGGTCGATGTGGAGCTGAAGGACGGCGACTTCGACCGCTACCACGGCTCTCTGACAGCGGGAATGATGTCGTCGGCGCTGCATATTGAAGGACCTATATGGAAAGGGCATACATCATTCAGCGTGTCTGGCCGAGCGTCATATCTCAACGCCATCGTGATTCCTGTGATGAAACACATAATCGACAACCAGAATGTGCTCAACCCATATCTCAAACTTAACTATTACGATGTCACGGCGCGCCTCGCACATCGATTTTCGAAGCGCGACCGCCTGACTGCCTCGTTCTACATAGGCAACGACAAGGACGATGTCACCCCGTCAAGCTGGCATACGCAGACAAACGAATATTTTCCAGAAGAAGAATTGACAAAGTATTTCAAATCGGAAACGGAAAACAATTCATCAAGCAATTGGGGCAACATCGTTGGCGGACTGACGTGGATACACACTTTTTCCGACAAATTGCAGATGCGCGCATCGGCTGGCTACAGCCAATACCGCTACAATCTTTCTCAATCGGAAAAAGTCGACAAGGCATGGTTGTCGAAAAAGGACAACAAAAAAGACATCTCTTTAAACCAAACGCTCAGCAAAGACTCCTATGCGAAATATCATTCACGAATCGGTGATTTCACGGCAAAAATAGATTTCACCCATAAAGCGGCGGCACGCAATACGCTGCGCTACGGCGTCGGCGCCACATGGCAGCATTTCGCTCCGACGGTCGATGTATACGACCATTCGCTTGTGACAACATATCCTATAATCGATGACTACAGCATCAAAGAAACGCTGCGCGACGAAACCATCGGCAGCACAACAAACTCAACCACAATCAGCGTCTATGCCGAGGACGATTGGGACATCAGCCATTGGTTGAAGGCCAACATCGGTCTGCGCTACGTGCTCTACTCACTGTCAGACCACACCGCCCACTCACTTGAACCGCGTGCGTCGGTGAGGTTTCTACCCACAGACCAACTGGCATTGAAGCTGTCGTATGCAAGGATGTCGCAGGGATTCCACATGCTTACGAGCGGCAACATCGTGATGCCGTCAGACATTTGGGTGCCTGTCACAAAGAGATTGCCGTTGATGCATTCCGACCAGGTGGCTGCCGGGGCGGGATACGAATTTGTCAAGGGTCTGACATTGGAGGTTGAAGGATACTACAAATGGATGCACAATCTGGCAGAATACCGCGATGGAGCCTCGTTTCTGACCACCACCGGCGATTGGCAGAACATGGCTGTGACAGGACGTGGCAGGGCATACGGCGCGGAGGTGCTGCTTAAAAAAGAAACAGGAAAGACCACAGGGTGGCTGAGCTACACGTGGGCAAAAGCACTGCGCACATTCGACCGTCCGATGCAGGAACTTAACGGCGGCAGGGAGTTTCCCGCTGCCAACGACCGCCGCCACAATTTAAACATCATCATTGCGCACCGATTCGACAAGCACTGGACCGTGTCGGCGTCATGGACATTCCGCAGCGGACGTCGCGGCAATGTGGCAACAACGGTGGTGAGCGGCGGCAGAATCGACGAATATGACCCTGTGGGCGACAATTTCTCAAGCGAAGAAGGCATTCCGCCGCACGACATGGTCACCTATGACCCGGGCAATGGAACATCCTTTTACCGCTACAGCAGGTTTTACACATATCGCGGCCGCAACTCCTTCCACATCCCCGACGAGCACCATCTCGACCTGCGCGTGGTCTACACTCTGCGCCACCGCCGCGCCGAGAGTGCGCTCGGTCTGAGCCTATACAACATCTACAACCACCAGAACATCACCGATGTCTATGTCAGCTACGACAACGTCACGGCAAAGCCTTTTCTGAAAGGCGTGTGCAAACTGCCGTTCCTGCCGTCGGTAGATTACACCATCAAATTCTAAAAACGCTATGAACAAGATAAAATATCTGCTTGCCTTAATCGTTTTTCTCGCCACAAGCTGCGAGATTGAACTGAAAAACGATGATACGGAACTGCCGCCGGAACTGACGGTCAACGCCCTGGTCTCTACCGACACCATCTTGACCGCAACCGTCACCACGGCTACGAGTTTCAAGGAATTCACAATCGATGAATATATCGACTTCGCCGACTATGAGGACAAGAATTTCAACGACGAGCTTGTGAGGCTGACGGTGATTCCGACCACTCAGGTTACGGCTACGGTCAACGGTTCCGACGTATATCAACTGAAGTATAATGCCGACAATCTCAATTTCCAATGCGACTACCGCCCGAAAGAGGGCGACGTGATTAAAATCGAGGCTCCCCCCCCCGCCTACCCCCCAGCCAGTGCCCAGGTGGTTGTACCACAGCATCAGCGGCTTGAGATTGTGAGTTGCGAGAGGCTCTATGACCCGATGTCGTACGACATTGATACCAACACCGCGCAGGACACCGTGGCGCGCATCACGCTGCGCATCACCGACCCTTCTTCCGAGAATAATTATTATCGGCTGAAAGTGCGTAGCGCCGGACATTTAGGCAGTATGTATTTTTTCAAGGACTCGTTTGCAAGCAGCGATGTCATTTTCAAGAACGTGGCGCTCCACAAAGGCTACGGCGGTTGGGCGGCAGGAATGTCGAACGTGTTCTGCGACTATCTGATAAACGGCAAGACTTACGATTTCGTAGTGGAAACGCGGCTGCGCGAGACGCGGCCTGTGCATTCCAATGGTCGCGAAGGACCTGAGGACAAATGGGTTGACATCGAGCTGCAATCGATTACCCCTGATTTCTACCATTACCTCAATTCTGTGTGGATCTACCGCATCACCGACCGCGACGCCTACTCAGAGACGGTGCTCATCCACAGCAACGTAGACAACGGTTGGGGCATCGTCGGCGCGCTGGCCACGGAGAGACACACCATCAGATTCTGACGGCGATGAATTTCCAAACAATCTCGATGCCAATACGTTTGTTCCGGAAGGATCAGCCACCGCCTACAAACAGGCGGAAGGCTGAAAAGAATTCAGCAACATAAGGGGCTTTGCCGGGAGAAGAAAAGTGAAAATATTAACGAATAAAAAGTCTTGAAAGAGATGGCGTGACGCATTAGCGGGCTCTCGCACATTTTACGGGCTATTAAACTAAAGCATTTAATGGAAGAAGATTTTTCAGCATTAGAGACAGCTCTGGAGGTGGCGAATGACGTGTTTGGCGTGAAGTACAGCAAGGACTATAAGAAACTTGTTGATGCAAAAGCGTATGCCGGCAAACATTATGCATTTGACGACCGTGTCGAGATTATTTGCGATGGAGCATTCAAAGATTGCGACAATTTGGAAGAAATTGTCATGCCAAAGAATCTAAAAAATATTGGCGACGAGGCTTTCTACGGTTGCAGCGGTTTGTCTGAACTAACATTGCCTAACAGCCTGACGAAAATCGGCGATGGTGCTTTCTATTATTGTTTAATAATTTTAAGTTTACTATTAAATTTACCCATAATACTGTATGTATCACTGGCAGAATTATCTTCGCTTTTAAGACTGTATGAAATGGAATACTCACCAGACTTCGTGTCTCCTTTCACAAATTTTATCGATCCAGCTAAGGGTATAAATTTCTTATGAGAAGGTGGTATGCTTAAGCCTGCGATGCCGTAAGACACAAATTCGGAGTTCTCAGAATAGAAATCTCTAAGTTTTCCACTCTCATAGAAAGAGATGCCTATATTGCCCAAATTAACTTGATCCTGGACAACTATCTTGTATTCCTTGCCAATAATCGGAAATTTCTCATCAGCATAGCACCCAATCAGGATTAGCCAAAAATTGTCAGCATCCTTTTCTTCATAATCTCGTAGAAACATTTGAAAGTAACATACGCCTTCTTTGACTATACAAATGTTGTTATTAACACCTAATGGAAGAAACCAGTATGTATGAGATAAACCTTCGCCAACTGTTGTGTATTGGAATAAACAATTATTATTAATAGTCGCTTCTCCCCAGACAGTCTTAAGCTCTAGAATCTCCTTTTTTCACAACTTGATAATACCGTTATGAAAATCATTGTTATTAATAGTATACCTAAATTTCTTTTCATAAATCGTAATTTTTAATGTTTATATTCTTGAAATATTGCGTATTGATTACTCTCTATTGATCCTTTCCACCAATTCGTCTGGTGTAAGTATCTCCATCTTGGAGAAACCAAACCACTTCTTGCCCAAGTCCTTAATGGATGCTCCTATGTGATACACATCATCGTCTATACAAAGGAAGCGGTCATGTGACAAACGGAATGTTTCAACATCAATCGGTGCATATTGAGCATTATGACGGTCTATGTCGAGTTGGAACTGACGGCTTATCTGCTGAGTGTAGATGATTGCAGACACGTTATTTTCTCTTTTATCGAGCAATGTCAATACAGTCTCGTCAACATAGTTGTCGATAAGAATGATACGTCTTTTTGCACTCTTAATCAAGCCGGACACGAAAGTATAGGCATCATAAATTTGACCATTGTAGAACACACCTTGTTTCGGCTTTGCATTGCCCTCGTCCAATCTGCGAAACACTTCTTCTATACGCTTGTCGGATTCTTGCAAGTGTTGTTGCATTTCCAATTGATGGTATTCCATTGTCGAGAGACGCTGAAACACTTCGGCATTGTTCTGTAGAAAGTGACGCATTGAAGTGAAAGCCCGCATTATTCGAATATTCACCTCAATCGCAGTGTCAGAACGTAAAACACTACTAAGCATAGCGACTCCGTTTTCAGTAAATACATAAGGCATGTATTTCAAATGTTGTCCGCGTCCTTCGTTTAAGGTCGCAATTTGCGACCTTAAACATTCGTCCTTGGTCAATTGAAACATGAAATCTTCTGGAAATCGTTTAATATTACGTTTTACTTGCTCATTAAGACGCTTTGTTTCAACGCCATAAAGTGTGGCAAGGTCACGGTCAAGCATAACTTGTTGTCCTCTAATGATTTTTATTAGAGGCTCTATATTGTCAACACCAACCAACTGGTCACTTTTTGTGGTCAGTTCGCTGCTCTCCTTTTTTTCTATTTTATCTGTCATATTTATATTCATTTTTCCAAAATCACAAATTGTGACTTTGAACATTACCATATTTAACAGCATTCAAAGGTAGTGCTTTTAGCCTTTAAGCCACTATTGCACAACCATTTTTTTTGAAAAGAACGTAAAATAAATAGTTTTATTACTGTGATTGTACTTTTATCAATCGCTTAACTCGTTGCACCGTACTCACGCCCATTCCACTTAACTTCGCCACATTCCGAATGGAATACCCCTTGCGGAGCAAACTAATAACTTCCCTATATTCGGCTTTCATCTGTTCTGCCGTTTTTACAGAGCCTACCTTGCGTCCGAGTTTTCCATCTTTCTCTATATACCGCTTCCGTCCTGACTGCAATCGGAATGAGATATTATCACGTCCCAATTGCGCACAGGTTGAAAGCGTGGCTATCATTATCGTGGCAAAGAGGGACGGATGTCCTTCATCGTCCAATAATATAAGTTGTTCCTTTTAATGCCACAGTCAATGAGTTGCAGACAATGGGCAATGTAACATTGTTTACCATAATCTGCAAGCAGACAAGATACGCAAGCGCATATCGCATTACTTTGTCTTGCAACCAATCGTCTTAGAATCGTGGATAACGTATTTGGCATTGTTGCGAAATGCCTGTTGCCACCATTCAAGAGTGTGGAACAAAGTAAGCTCCATTATGCCTGTCTATCCAAGAAGAATTGCTCATTCTACTAATCGCCAAAAATCATACACTTTTGGGTAATATCGGTGTAATCGAAAGTTAAATACGTTAAATTATTACCTTTTCGTATCTAAACAGAATCCACACAGTCACTTTTCTACCGTTTAGAGCATATAGTATTGATAATCACCTAATAACAGATCTTATGATTGCAGCGGCTTAACTGAACTGATATTGCCTAACAGCCTGACGATAATTGGGTATGCTGCGTTATGGAGTTGCAGCAGCTTGACGAAGATCGCATCATTGGCTGAAATTCCGCCAGTGTGTGATTCCGAAGTGTTTGAAGATGTCAATAAAACTAACTGCGAGTTGTTTGTTCCGGAAGGATCAGCCACCGCCTACAAACAGGCGGAAGGCTGGAAAGAATTCAGCGACATAAGGGGCTTTGCCGGGAATTGTGTTGAATAACATATTGCAATAGTTTGCGGTTTGCGGAAGTCTGCGTAACTTTGGGAGATGGATTTTCGCAAACCTGAATGAAGCATTTAATACTACCTGACAACGATGAGCGCAGGCTCATTTTCTACCTTTCCATGGAAGAATTCGCCGCCCGTGAGATGGACGGCGAGGCTTTCTTTCTGTGGCAAGTAAGCCCAACTGTGATTTTTGGCCGCAACCAATTGATGGAAGCGGAAGTAAACGTGCCTTTCTGCCGCGAGCATGGCATAAAAATGTTCCGGCGCAAGAGCGGCGGCGGATGCGTATACTCCGACTGGGGCAACATCATGGTGTCTTACATCGTGAAGGGCGAGGACGTAACCGCCACCTTCAACACGTTCCTGCAACGGCTTGCATCGGCGCTGCGCGACATCGGTGTCGACGCGACGGTGTCGGGACGCAACGACATCCAGATCGGCGGGCGCAAGGTGAGCGGAAACGCGTTCTACAAGGTGCCAGGGAAAAGCATCGTGCACGGCACACTGCTCTTTGCAAGCGACTTTGAGCGGATGCAGCAGGCAATAACGCCGTCGGCGGTGAAACTGCAGAGCAAAGGGGTGGCTTCGGTGCGCCAGCACGTGACCAACCTCAGCGAGCACACCGACATGCCCATCGAGGAGTTCAAACGCTATCTTATCGACAGATTCTGCGACAGCGAGAGGATGCTGACCACCGCCGAGATTGCGCGCATCGAGGAAATTGAGCAGACATATCTCGACGAGAGTTTCTTCAACGGCAGCAATCCGGCATACACCGTCACCAAATCCGAAAAAATCGCCGGTGTGGGCGAAGTGGCTGTCGGTCTGGAGATGCGCTCCGACATCATCCACCACATCAGCCTGTCGGGCGACTATTTCATGCTCTCCGACCCGATGCCCGCACTCAACAGCCTGCTCCGCGGCAAGCGCATCGACGAGGCAGCCGAGGCTCTGAAGGGCATAGACATGGGCAGGCACATCGCAAACCTCACAACAACACAATTGACAGAAATCATCTTAAAATCCTGATATAACATGGACGACTTGAAAAAAACTTGTCTTTACGACAACCACGTGGCTCTGAAAGCCCAAATGAGTCCTTTCGGCGGATTCATGATGCCGATACAATACAGTTCAATCATTGACGAGCACAATGCCGTGCGCCAGCGTGTGGGCATGTTCGACGTGTCGCACATGGGCGAGATCTTCGTCACCGGCGACGATGCCGAACGGTTTGTCAACCACATCTTCACCAACGATGTCACAGCCCTTCCCGCAGGAAAGATTCTCTACGGAATGATGCTCTATCCCGACGGCGGCGTGGTCGACGACCTGCTTGTCTACAAAATGGCTGAGCCAAAAACGTGGCTGCTGGTGGTGAATGCCGCCAACATCGACAAGGACGACGCCTGGATTCGCGAGCAGGCGAAGGATTTCAATGTGGAAATCGACAACGCCTCGCCTCGCTACGGCCAGATTGCGCTGCAAGGCCCCGACGCAGAGAAGACTGCCGCCGAGGTGCTGGAAATGGATCTCGGCAACCTGGCTTTCTACACTTTCGAGGAAATGGAATGGCAGGGAAACCCTGTGATTGCGAGCCGCACAGGATATACCGGCGAGGACGGTTTTGAATTTTACGCAACGCCCGATGTCATCGTTGCAATGTGGGAGAAGCTCATCGCCGCGGGGGTGACGCCGTGCGGTCTCGGATTCCGCGACACGCTGCTCTTCAGGGCTGCCTCTCTACGGACACGAACTCAGCGAGGAAATCTCACCTATAATGGCAGGGTTGGGCATGTTTGTGAAACTCGACAAACCGGAGTTCATAGGCCGCGATGCGTGCGCCAAGCAGAAAGCCGAAGGAATGGCGAAGAAGGTGGTGGGCATCGAGCTTAACGACCGCGCCATCCCACGCGGAGGCTATGAGGTGGAGGCCGACGGACAGGTAATCGGAGTCGTGACCACCGGCTACCACACAATCACCACCGACCGCAGCGTGTGTCTCGCCCTCATCGCCAGCCGCTATGCCGCCCTCGGCACAGAGGTGGGTGTGCGCATCCGTCGCAAGGTGTTTGCCGGAACGGTGTGCAAGAAGCGTTTCTACGACAAAAAATACAAGAAATAACATACTTAAAATCAAAAACATAAAAACTACAGAACTATGGCTAAGACAATTGAAGGTTTATTCTACAGCGAATCTCACGAATGGGTGAAAGTGGACGGCGAAACTGCAATCATCGGCATCTCCGACCACGCACAGCAGGCAATGGGCAACATCGTATACGTCGACATGCCTGAGGAGGAAGACGAAGTGACCGCCAACGAGGATTTCGGCGCGGTGGAAAGCGTGAAGGCCGCCAGCGACCTCATCTCTCCTGTAAGCGGTGTGGTTGTGGAAGTGAACGAGGCTCTTGCCGACGCTCCTGAGCTGCTCAACAAGGACGCTTACGAAAACTGGATCATCAAGGTGAAAATGGACGATCCTGAGGAGCTGAAAAACCTTATGGACGCTGCCGCTTACGAGAAATTCTGCGAGAACGAGGAACACTAAGACTTGTGGCTATGGGATTTTCTTATTTTCCGCATACTGCTGCCGACATAGGCGAGATGCTGAAGCGCATCGGCGTTGACGGGCTTGACGACCTGTATGCCGACGTGCCGCGCAGCGTCATCTTCGATGGCGACTACGACCTGCCCGACGCTATGTCGGAAATGGAGGTGCACCGTCGTTTTGAGGAGCTCGACAGGAAAAACCGACATCTGACAATAATGGCTGGCGGCGGTGCCTACGACCACTATGCTCCGGCTGTCGTGCCGGCGCTGACGAGCCGTTCGGAGTATCTGACAGCATACACGCCCTATCAGGCGGAGATTTCGCAAGGCACATTGCGCTACATCTTTGAATTTCAGAGCATGATTGCCACACTGACGGGTATGGACTGTGCCAACGCATCGATGTATGACGGCGCCACAGCCGCCGCAGAGGCGATGATGATGGCTATGGCTGCAACGCGCAAGAAGACGCGTGTGCTGCTGTCGTCAACGTTGCTGCCTCAGGTGCGCGAGGTGGTTCACACCTATGCCAAATACCACGGCGTCGAACTTTCTGAAATCGCCTCTGCCGATGGTCAGACCGACATCGACGATGCCCACCGCCTGCTGGAGGCCGGCGACGTGGCTGGCGTGCTGGTGCCGAGCGTAAACCGTTTCGGCATCGTGGAGGACCTCTCGGGATTTGCCGAGGCAGCACACGCCCAGAAGGCGCTGCTGATGGTCTATGCCGACCCTTCGGCGCTTGCCGTGGTGCGCACTCCGGGCGAATGGGGTGCCGACGTGGCTTGCGGGGACGCCC
>ERZ780013.521-NODE-521-length-12284-cov-1.8156_pt1 | contig 12284 bp, 8 predicted proteins | sample MGYA00511178_ERZ780013 | MGnify/ENA primary metagenome ERZ780013 (study PRJEB29588, sample SAMEA2149568) | human gut metagenome | biome: human gut; feature: human-associated habitat; material: faeces | place: Denmark | collected 2008/2010 ... | reverse complement strand
GCATCCGGGATGTCAGCGAGATGCAGGAGATGATGCGTGCGGCATTGAAGGGTGAGACGAAGACGTATCCAAACACCTCGTACACCTATGATGACCTGCTGAGCCTCACCTATAAGGTAATTCCATCTTCCGATTTTTACGAATACGATGATTCAGAGAAATGTTATGTGGATAAGAGCGATGATGCTGATTACCTGAAAGATAAGATCAAAAATGGTCTGGATATCAAGGTGGTTGGTATCGTCCGCCCGAATGAGGATGCAACAGTACATTAGATCACAACAACGATTGGTTATACGCATGCACTGGTGGAGAAGTTGATGGATCTGTCGAGAGACAGCGAAGTTGGCAAGGCGCAGCTGGATGATCCAGATAAGAATGTATTTACCGGCTATGAATTTGGTGCAGATCTGAACGAGGAGGCACAGAAGGAAGCTGAGCAGCAGGCGCAGGATGCAATGAGCGAGATGGGAATCGCAGACATGACAGAGGATCAGCTGTATGAATATATGGCGAGCCTTCCGGCAGATCAGTTGAAGCAGTTTATGCAGACGATGACGGAACAGACGCAGAGTGTGTCAAACAGTATGTCGCTGTCCGATCTGAAATCTGCTGAGAATGCGACCTATGATGACAACCTTGTCACACTTGGTATCGCTTATGAGAATGATCCGAAGGTCATCCGCATCTATCCGATCGATTTTGAGTCGAAGGAAAAGATCATCGACGTGATCGAAGAATATAACGATATGGTGAAAGCAAACGGCGAAGAGGAGAAGGAAATCTCTTACACAGATATGGTAGGAACGATGATGTCTTCCATCAGTACGATTATCAATGCGATTTCGTATGTGCTGATGGCGTTCGTGGCAATCTCGCTCGTGGTAAGCTCGATCATGATTGGTATCATCACATATATTTCCGTATTGGAGCGGACGAAGGAGATTGGTGTGCTGCGAAGCATCGGTGCATCGAAGAAGGATATCTCGCGTGTATTTAACGCGGAGACGATTATCATTGGTTTCGTGGCAGGTTTGATCGGTATTGGAGTTACCGTGCTCCTGAACATCCCAATCAATGCAGTCATTCACCATTTTGCAGGACTGACCGGCGTTGCGAAGCTTCCGGTTACAGGTGGTGCGCTCTTGGTTGCAATCAGCGTTGTGCTGACGATGATCGGTGGACTGATTCCGTCGCGTGTAGCATCAAAGAAGGATCCAGTGGAAGCATTGCGGAGTGAGTAAATAGTTATTCGAAAAGACGTGTTACAGGAGGATTTCGAATATGAGAACATTTGAAGATATAAAGATTGCGGTTGCAGGAACCGGCTACGTCGGATTGTCACTTGCAACCCTGTTGTCCCAGAAGCATACGGTGACAGCGGTGGATATCGTGCCTGAGAAGGTGGAGAAGATCAATCATAAGATTTCTCCGATTCAGGACGATTATATTGAGAAGTATCTGGCAGAGAAGGAGTTGCATCTGACAGCAACCTTAGATGGAGGGACAGCATATCGCGATGCGGATTTTGTCATCATTGCTGCGCCGACAAACTACGACAGTCAGAAGAACTTCTTCGATACCACAGCGGTGGAAGCCGTGATTGAACTTGTGCTGAAGGTGAATCCGGAAGCATTTATGGTAATCAAATCGACGATCCCGGTTGGTTATACGGAGTCAGTAAGAAAGAAATATCAGACAAGCCGGATTCTGTTTTCTCCGGAATTTCTGCGGGAGTCCAAGGCGCTGTATGACAATTTGTATCCAAGCCGTATTATTATTGGTACAGATAAGTCGGATGTAGAAGTAGATGCGGCGGCGCATACTTTTGCACGGTTGTTGCAGGAGGGCGCAGAAAAGGAAAATATTGATACGCTGTTTATGGGATTTACGGAAGCAGAAGCGGTCAAGCTTTTTGCAAACACCTATCTCGCTCTACGTGTATCCTATTTCAATGAGTTAGATACTTATGCAGAGATGAAAGGGTTGGATACCCAGGCAATCATCGACGGTGTGTGCCTGGATCCGAGAATCGGAACACACTACAACAATCCGAGCTTCGGTTACGGTGGCTACTGTCTGCCGAAGGATACGAAACAGCTGCTTGCGAATTATGACAGTGTGCCACAGAATATGATGACGGCGATTGTGGAGAGTAACCGGACGCGGAAAGATTTTATTGCGGGTCGCGTGCTTGAAAAAGCCGGTTATTACAGCTATGGCGCGAACAATGAATGGAATGCTGAAAGTGAGAAAAAAGTTACGATTGGTGTCTATCGACTCACGATGAAATCAAATTCGGATAATTTCCGTCAGAGTTCGATTCAAGGCGTGATGAAACGTGTGAAGGCGAAGGGGGCAAGTGTAATCGTATATGAGCCGACACTACCGGATGGAACGACATTTTTTGGCTCTAAGATCGTAAATGATCTGGTAGAGTTTAAGAAACAGAGTGATGCAATTCTTGCAAACCGTTACAGCGCAGAGCTGGACGATGTGCAGGAAAAGGTATATACAAGAGATATATTTCGAAGAGATTAAAGGCTAAGAGGAGGATAAACATGAAAAAGTATGATTATTTAGTGGTAGGTGCCGGACTTTACGGTGCGGTGTTTGCACAGCAGGCAAAGGAAAAAGGGAAAAAGGTGCTTGTGATTGACAAGCGTCCGCATATTGCCGGAAATGTGTACACAGAGGATGTAGAGGGTATCCATGTACACAAATATGGTGCGCATATCTTCCACACGAACAACAAAGAGGTATGGGATTATATTACGAAGTTTGCAGAGTTCAACCGGTTCACGAATTCACCGGTTGCAAATTACAAAGGCGAGCTTTACAGCCTGCCGTTTAACATGTACACGTTTAATAAAATGTGGGGTGTGGTAACGCCAGAAGAGGCAGCGGAAAAGATCGAAGAGCAGAAAAAGGCAGCTGGTATCACGGAGCCTAAGAATCTGGAAGAGCAGGCAATCAGTCTGGTTGGAACAGATATCTATGAGAAGCTGGTAAAAGGCTATACGGAAAAACAGTGGGGACGCCCATGTACAGAGCTTCCTGCGTTTATCATCAAGCGTCTGCCAGTCCGTCTGACATTTGACAACAATTATTTCAATGCGCTGTATCAGGGTATTCCGATGGGCGGCTACACGAAGATGGTGGAGAACCTTCTGGCTGGTATTGAAGTAAAGGTTTCTACCGATTATTTTGCAAACAAAGCAGAGTATGATGCGATGGCAGAGAAGGTTGTCTATACAGGTGCCATTGATGCTTATTTTGATTATAAGCTTGGCGCGCTTGAATATCGTTCCGTGCGGTTTGAGACAGAACTTTTAGACAAGCCAAACTTCCAGGGAAATGCGGCAGTGAACTACACAGATGCTGAGACACCTTGGACACGTATCATCGAGCATAAATGGTTCGAGTTTGGCAAGGATGATGCAGGCAATGATCTGCCAAAGACCGTTGTTTCACGCGAATACTCTTCTGAGTGGAAGGTGGGCGATGAGCCATATTATCCGGTAAATGATGAGAAAAATGGTGCGCTGTATCAGCAGTACAAGGAGCTTGGCGAGCAGGAGGAGCATGTGATCTTCGGCGGACGTCTTGGCGAGTACAAGTATTATGATATGGATGCAGTAATCGCATCTGCACTTGCAATGAGTGAGAAAGAGCTGGGCAAATAACAGCAATACGATAACAATCAAAAAGAGCAGTTGGAAACAGATATGTGTTCCAGCTGCTCTTTTGGCTTCTGTGAATTTGTTTTGCGAAAGCTCAAAAGTGTTATCGTAACAGTTCCAGAATTGTATTTACCATCAGGTCGTTCTGCATCGGATTCATGATTGAGAATCGTACAAAATGCGAATCCAGGCCGTGAAAATTCTCGCAGTTCCGAAGGACAATGCCCTTCAGATTGCAATGTGCCAGCAGGGATTTTGCAGTGACATCCTCTTTTAGAATCTGCATCAGCGCGAAGTTTGCACTCGGTTTGAACAACCGCAGATTCTTGTTTGTATTCATTGCTGCGTAGATCAGGTTGCGCTCGGTAAAGATGCGGGAGTGCGATTCGTGGATGTAGGCGGTATCCTCCAGCATAGCAGTACAGGCAGCTGCGGTCAGACAGGAAATGCTGTTTGGTGTGGCGGTCATATTGATGATCGTCATGTTTGTTTCGTTGTTCATGATCGCATAAGCAAGTCGCAGTCCTGGTACAGAGAAGAATTTGGATACGCTGCGCAAAATAATCAGGTTATCATAGGTATTTACCAGAGAGATCGCAGTGTTACGCTCATAGTTCTCTGTAAATTCAATGTACATTTCGTCGAGTAAAAGTGCGATGCCAAGCTCCTTGCATGCGGCTGCAAGTTTCTCGATATCTGCTTTTGATATAAGCTGGGAGGTTGGATTGTTTGGATTTCCGAGGATCACAATATCGTATGTATCCGATAAGTGTGCAATAAAATCATCCATATCCAGATGGTAATCCTGATTGATGTCCAGCTCATAGAAGTCTGTTTCGCAACCATACACGGATAATACATGTTCATAATCCGTGGCTGATGGGATCGGCAGTAAAGCCTTCTTTGGTACAAGAAGTGCAACAAAGAGACGCAGCAGATCAGAGCTGCCGCTGCCAAGCACCAAATGCTCTGGCGCACAGCAGGCATAAGAAGCGATGGCGTTCCGTAAAGGGTCGTAGTATGTGTCAGGATAGCGACCGACCGCGCTGATATTTTCCATGATCGCGCGTGTCACGCTGTCCGGGACACCGAGTGGATTGCAATTTATGTCATATCGCACAGTCTCATACTGTTCGATGCGAAGTGGTCCGTTGCTCATAGTTTCCTCCTAATAATTAGAAAACAAACCATTTATATCCCTGTCTTGAAAAAAGAAAGGGGGTTTGTTATAATGTGATATGTGTTAAAAGGGGATAGTGGGTGAACTATACCCTCATATCAATAATTATACCTATTAAATAGACGAATGACAAGTAGGTTTTCATTACGAAGCCGAGAAATAAAGGAGATACCATGAAGGCGATAGTAGAACATTACGCAAAGGGCGAATTTCAGGTAGACCGGCCTGAGGTAGCGATATCAGAAAAGTTTTTAAAACTGAATATAGAATCGGGAACTTTGTACGAAGGTGTCTTCACGGTGAACAGCACGAATGACCACGTCATCAAAGCGATGGTGTATGATAGCCGCTATATGCTGCGGTTCAACCAGCATACATTTATTGCGAAGAATTTTGATGTCGGATTCACATTCGATGCAACCTGTTTGGAAGCAGGTAAAAATTACAAAGGACATATCAGTGTCATTACGGACGGCGGAGAATTTAAGATTCTGTATGATATTGACATCACGACACCATATGTAAAATACGGAGATCAGAAGATCGATGATCTTTTCAAATTTGCGACACTCGCTGAGAGCAACTGGGCAGAGGCGGCGCGTGTATTTGTGCGCGATGATTTTAAGCGTACATTTATCAACCGCGATCCGGTGATCAAGCAGATCTACAACAGTCTGATGGAAAGCCAGTCGGTCAATCAGGCTTTGGAGGAGTTCCTCGTCTATGTACACAAGAAACGTGCGCTGACATTGTCAGTATCCAAGGCGAAGATCAATCTGGAGTTCCCGGAGGAGCTTTCCAAGATTTCGATTAACATCAGCAAAAACACATGGGGCTACAGCAGTTCAACGGTACGCTCCACCGAGGATTTCATTATTCCAGCGAGAAAGGTGATTACAAGTGCCGATTTTTATGGCAATCTGTATGCTTTGGATGTACTGATTTCACCGGAGAATATTCCGGACGGCGTGACATCCGGCAGAATCATTATCGAGAATGTCTACCAGACAATCGAGATTGAGATTAACCTGTCCAAGCCGACAGAAAAAGAGATAAAAGTGTCCAAACCGGGCAGCAAAACACATCTGATTAAGTCGAATCAGGTGCGCTTGATTACGACATATATGGATTACCGCATGGGCAGAATCCAGCTTCGGGAATACATTAGCACGACCTTATTTGCATTTAACAATCTGGCACGCTATGTACCAGAGGAAGATCTGTACCGTCTGGGAACAATGCATATGAACATTATGCAGGGAGAGACAGAGAAGGTAGAACAAGAATTCCTGCGTATCGAGGCGGATGTCGATAACTCTGGAATGAACAACAAGCAGAGTTGTTATTATGCATATCTGAAGGCGATGGTTGGCAAGGACCGCCGTGCGACCGAACAGGCAAAGGAACTGATTCGCAGAAGCTACCACACAGAGGATGACAAGATCTTCTATTTCTGGTTGCTGCTGTTTGTGGATGATACCTATAATAACGATCAGACCGCTTTGTACCGGGAAGGTAAAAACCTGTATGAGCAGGGATACAACAGCCCGCTTATGTACATGGAGCTTTGCGAAGTCTTAAACAACAACCCGTTGCTGCTGAAGCATATTACAGATCTTGAGGTTACAACGATCCGATGGGGATTGCGCCACCAGTATCTGTCGGACGAAGTGATCGAGGCGTTTATCCAGCTTGCGGCATCATTCCGTCAGTTTGATGCGAAGATTTTCGAGATCATGGATAGCATTTACTCCAAGAAAAAGAGTGACGAGGTGCTGTCAAGTATCTGCTCGATGCTGATCAGCGCAGGAAAACTGGATAACAAGTACCATCGGTTCTACCGGGATGCAGTGGAACGCAACCTGAAATTTATCGGGCTGAATGAGTGCTTTGTCAAGAGTATGAATTTCTCCAGATATGATCTGATACCGCAGTCGGTATTGATGTATCTGAATTATAAGAATACACTTTCCGAAAAAGAGCTTGCGTACTTGTATGCGAACGTAATTTACAACAAGTCCCAGCACATGAAGGTGTACCATGAATATGCGACAACGATGCAGGATTTCATGGAGAATATGATTATCAGCGGCAAGGTCAGCGATGATCTGACTGTGCTTTATGATGAGTTCTTGGAGCCAGAGACGGTCAGTCCGCTTTATGCGAGCAAGCTGATCAACATTATCTTCCGTCGGAAGCTTGTTTGCTTTAACAAGGGCGTGCGTGCCGTGATCGTGACGCATCAGGAGTTAGAGGAAGTACAGCGCGTACCGATCGTAAACGGCGAAGCATATGTGGAGATTCTGTCGAACACGGCTTCCATTATCTTCGAGGATAGCGCGGGAAACCGGTATGCGGGATCTATTCCGTATCGACTGGAACGTATTGTAGATGAAAATGCATATATGGATATCTGCTGTAAATACAGTCCGCGGGATTACCGGGTGCTGCTGCATAACTATGAGCAGCTTGGTGATTTCACATTCAAGAAGGCAATCGAGGTCAATGCCGCACGAGATATTGTTAACTGTGATGAGATATCCTATGATTACAAGCAGCAGGCATATCTGAATATTATTGAATATTACCATGAGAATCTGGATAACGAGGTGCTTACAAAGTATCTCGAAAAATTGGATATCGAATACTTAAATCACGCAAATGCACGTGTGATGATCGCTTACATGGTCGATATGAACATGTTCGACAAGGCATTTCAGGCGGTGAAGCTGTATGGCTTCGATGAGATCGACAGTGAAGAGTTGTATCGTCTGGCGGATTATGGTGTGGAGGACAGCAATGGCTTCTTAAATGAGGATCTGCTTTCCATCTGTATCCATCTGTACAAATCCGGTAAGGTCAATGAGCGGATTTTGGTATATATCATCAACCATTATAAGGGTGACTTGGAAGAATTGGCAGGTATTTTTAAGACGGTGCGTAACCGTGTCAGAGATATTTCCCTGCTGGCAGAAAATACATTGGCACAGATGATGTTCGCGATGGGAAATGTCGAGTACATCTACGATATCTTTACCGCGTATTATGCAGGCAGAAACCGTGGACTGGTCGTAAAGGCGTTCCTGCGGTTTGCATGCTATAACTATCTAATCAAAGATGCACAGATTCCAAGTGGTGTCTTTGACTGTCTGTATCAGGAGATTCAGAAGGGCAATATCGAGGATGAGATTTCCCGTATGTCCATGCTGCATCACTTCTCGAAGCTGGATCGTTATACGGGCGAGCAGAAGACGTGGATCAAGGATGCGGTTGGCAAGTTTATGGATGCAGGCAAGCTGCTTCCGTTCTACAAGAGCTTCCAGTCCTTTATCAAGCTGCCACAGGATGTCATGCTCAAGACCTATCTGATCTACAAGAGCGAGCCGGGCAAACAGGTAACAGTGAAGTACGCATTTGATACTGGTTCCAGACAGAATCTGATCTACAAGACAGAGCTTCTGGATGAGATGATTCCGGGCATGTATGTGAAGGAATATGTCGTGTTCCACGGCGAGCGCCTTGTCTATGAAATCTCGGATGATAAGCAGGGTACTTCTTATGTGGTAGAGAGTGAATCGCTGAAGTCCAAAGCGTTTAACCGCAAAGACCGGAACCGCTTTGAGATTATCAACAGCATGCTTGTCAATCAGGAAATGCGGGAAGATAATGAGCTGTTAGAGACATTGGATGTTTACCTGAATACGGTACATCTGTTTGAAGAGAATTTGAGTATATTGTAATATCGCGGGGAAACCTGTGGATTGCAATGCATAGAAATAGATATAAGTACGAAAGGAAAAAGACATGTCAGAGGCGTATTATATAGGCATGGATCTGTGTTCGGATTCCACGCAGATTAGTTTTTATAACGACATCTCGCGCGAGCCGGAGACAGTCAACCAATTAAATAACAAAGAAACATATATGATGCCAAACATCCTTTTCTTCGGCTTAGAGACCGGAGAGTGGTATGTTGGCTCCGAAGCTTCCGAGGCACGTTTCAAGGAGCAGGGTATCGTGTTGGATGAGCTGTTTCAGAATGCGCGCAGTGAGGAGATTGTTGAGGTGCATAATACGCGTTACAGTTATCGCAAGCTGTTTTTAATGATGCTTAAAATGCATGTCGATTCTTTCCTGTATCGTTATGAGGGCGCGACGGTAAAGAAGCTTGTCATTACGATTCCAGAATATAACAAGGATCTGTTCCGTGTACTTTCAACGTTTTACAAGGAGCTTGGTGTCGAGAAGGAGCAGGTGGAGATCACGAGCCATCTTGACAGTGGTCTGTATTACATTTTTAATCAGGATGAAAGCCTGCGCACAAACAGTGTGGGATTGTTTGATTACAATACGGATGGCCTGCATTATTACAGAATTGATATCTCGCATGGACACGAACTGAACACGATCAGTGTCACACATGAGGACTATTCTGAGAATTTCAATCTGGCAGCCTTCGGCGGTGACAATATCCTGATGGATATTACATTTGCAAAGATTGTGGCAAATGAGACAAAGAAAACATACATTTCGGCCATTTATCTGACCGGACTCGGATTCTCCGAGAAATGGCTGAACAAATCACGCGAGCTTCTGACGCAGGGCAGACGTGTATTTGCCGGACAGAATATCTATACCAAGGGTGCCTGCTACAAGGCAGTCGGCGGTGAATATGGCGAATTTTATAAGAAGTATTTTGTAGAGACAAAGGAGAATGTGATCTTTGATGTCGGAATCTCTTCGGAGGACGAGGAGGATCGGTTTATTCCGATCGCCTTGGGCGGCAGACAGTGGTACAACATCCACGGAAAGATCAGTATTATATTGGATGCTACAGCGTCCCTGACTTTGGTATACCGGAACCGGAAGACCGGAGAAGAAGAGCGGGAAGTCGTGAAGCTGCACGGAATCCCGAAACGTCCGAACAAGACGTCTAAGTTCTCCGTGGAGGTGGAATTTGAGAATCCACATCATGGCGCATTTATCATTAAGGATGTTGGATTTGGAAAATTATTCCCGACCACGAACAAGATTTATCGTAAGGAGTTTGATGTTTAATGTCAAAAATTATCTTATGTACAAGAAAAGAAGCATCGCATCCGTTCATCTTTCTGAATACGAAGGTGGAGATCAACACCTACGAGGAGCTGTGCTTTTATATCTACAATAATACCGTGCTGATCTCGAAGTCTTCTCTGTCTGAGAAGCTGTTTGACTGGATTCGGGATGAGCTGGATATGCCGGAGCTTGCAGCGAAGCTGGTAGCACTTTCGAACAAGGCGACATTTGCACAGGATCTGCTGGTTGAAATTTTAAATGCCGGGGATTACTATACACCGGACGAGATTGCAACTTATGTGGAAGCATGGCAGAAATATCGTCGGCTGACATCAAGTCAGCGTAAGAAATTAAAGGCAGACAGCTATCTTGGCTACCGCAGATACATCAAGGCGGCATCGATTTACGATGAGATTCTGGACAACCAGCAGGATATCACAGACAAGGTATTTCTTGGAAATGTCTATCACAACCGAGGTGTGGCAGCAGCCAACAACATGGATGTGGAAGATGCAAAAAGCTATTTCATGAAAGCGTATGAATTAAATGGCAACGAGGAGAGTCTGCGCAGTTACCTGATCGTATTTTCGGCAGGGAACGATGCGACGACACTGAAGCAGGAAATGCGGAAGTTTGACCTCGATGAAGATAATTTTGAGAATTTGATGATTGAGATCGGAGATTCGAATGAGGATGTCCGGGAGATGACAATCTTCTCTATGTTACAACGTGCGGTATACAATCGTATGAATAAGGACATGATCGATTACGACAAGCGAATGGATATTATACTTGGACAATTGAAGGATGAATTCAGAGAGCAGGCGATTTGATGGGAATGTTTCAGAAGATCAAGGCATACTTGAATGAAGATGATGCCGAATATGACGCCTTGATTGAAGAACAGGAACGCATGCGGGAAGAACGCAGAAAGCGCAGGAATCAGTCGAGGGCAGAACGAAATAAGGAAAAGGCGAAGCGGGCCGCGGAAAAAGCGGTGCTGAAAGAACGTGTTGATCCGGAGATCCGGCGGGAAGTCAAAGAGACGGTATCGTCGAATCGAGAGCGAAAGACCGTTGGCGATTTCTGTGAACAGTTAGTCGATACGAAATATCACATGGAGGATATGAAGCAGGAGTACAAACTCGTGACGGATTATCTCGTTGATATTCAGCGAATCGAGGACCTGCCAGTGAATCTTGCAGAAGATATCATAGATACGGCGAAGGAGATTGAACATCTTGACGGCAACCGTAGTAAATATCAGCAGTCAGAGAATCTGCTTACAACAGAGCAGTATCGTACGATGCAGCGGCTGGAGGATGACATTCCGGATACGATCAAAAACTTAAATGATATGGAGATGCGGGATTCTATGCTGAAAAACGACATGGGATATCTCGAGGGAGAAAAAGAAGATCTGAAATATGCACGTGTGGAGGATACCGACAATGCATACCGGATTCGAAGCGTTTTGATCGTGGTGCTGGTGTTATTCCTTTTGATTAGCATTACCTTGTTTGCGGTGGCGCTGCTTGCGAAGAAGGATGTGACATTGCCAGCGGCAATCGAAGGAACGATTGCAGTGATCTGCTTTGCCGTGTGTTATATCCAGTATGCAAATATCAACCGGCGCGTACAGGAAAACGACGCAAAGCTTCAAAGGGCAATCTCGTTACTGAATAAAGTCAAAGCAAAATATGTCAATAATACAAATACATTAGATTATATCTATGAAAAATACGACGTCAATTCCGGGAAGGAACTGATGTACCGCTGGGATCTGTACAACCAGATGCAGCGCGATGCAAAGAAATATTCACAGGCAAGCGAGAGCTATTATCTTGCGTGTGACAGGCTGGTAAAACAGCTTTCTGATGTTGGCGTGACCGATCCAATGGTCTGGAAGAATCAGACAAATGCACTGATCGACCGGCGGGAGATGGTTGAGATTAAGCATGGCTTGAATGTACGGCGGCAGAAGATCCGCGAGAAGATGGCAAGCTGTGAGAAGATCCGGCAGAATGCCACGGCGGCGTTAAAAGCAAGTATTGCAGCGAATCCGGGCATTGAAAGCTATATCCGGGAGTTGCTTGCGACCTACAATCTGGAATTGTAATTCCGGATTGCAGATACAAAACAAGAGAAGTTTGATTGTGTATTTTTATACACGACATCATTCATATATGGAGGAAGAAAGACATGGCTAAGGAATTAGAGAAGAACTACAACCCGGCGGAGATTGAACCGCGTCTGTATGAAAAATGGGTTGCAAACAAATATTTTCACGCGGAGGTCGACCGGAGCACAAAACCGTTCACCATCGTGATGCCGCCACCAAACATTACCGGACAGTTGCATAT
>ERZ780013.519-NODE-519-length-12339-cov-4.10298_pt1 | contig 12339 bp, 14 predicted proteins | sample MGYA00511178_ERZ780013 | MGnify/ENA primary metagenome ERZ780013 (study PRJEB29588, sample SAMEA2149568) | human gut metagenome | biome: human gut; feature: human-associated habitat; material: faeces | place: Denmark | collected 2008/2010 ... | reverse complement strand
GTCACTCCTCCTCTTCTAGCCCGCCGACAACAAGTGCGGCGTGGTTTCTTTCCTCGTCGGCAACATCCACCATTACGACATGGGAATGCTCCTCGACAAACTCGGAGTGGCGGTGCGCACCGGACATCACTGCGCCCAGCCGCTGATGACAGCTCTCGGCGTGGAGGGCACCGTGCGCGCTTCGTTCGGTGTCTACAACACGGAAGAGGAGGTAGACCAGTTTGTAGCGGCGGTGGAACGGGTGGCAAAGATGTTCTGACCCCATTCACTCGAACACGACAGCGTAATTGCAAAAAGATGTAGATAAAAGAAAGGCGGCGTCCTAGAGACGCCGCCTTTCTTTATTTTTATCCTTCGCTCCTACTGCCGCAGCAACAGCGAGGCATCGCCATAGCTGAGAAAACGGAAACCGCGGTCAAGGGCGTAGTCGTAGATCGACCGCCAGTTGCCGTCGACAAACGCCGACACGAGCAACAGCAACGTGGACTGCGGTTGGTGGAAATTTGTCACCATCCCGTCAATCACATGAAACTCATATCCGGGAGCGATGATTATCTGTGTCGACCCTACAAGATGCGTCAGATTGTTTGCGTCCATATATCCGGCAATTGCCTTCAGGGAGTCTTTTGCCGACAGTCCACCTTTATAATTATACGGAGTCCACTGCTTCACGTGGAGCGGGTCCTCGTCGCCGTCGTGGATGGCAACGCCGATGTAATACAGGCTCTCAAGCGTGCGCACCGACGTTGTGCCCACAGCGATAATCTTGCCCGGAGCATTGAGCAAGTCTTCCACCAGGCTGCGTGTCACGGAAATAAACTCCGTGTGCATCTCATGCTCCCCAATCACCTCCGACTTAACCGGCTGAAACGTTCCGGCACCCACATGCAACGTCAGCTCACGACGGCGGATGCCACGGCGGTCAAGGTCGGCAAGCGTGCGCTCCGTGAAGTGCAGCCCGGCAGTCGGTGCTGCTACAGAACCCTCGATGTGGGAATAGACGGTCTGATAATCCTTCGTGTCGCTCGGCTCGGTGTTGCGGTTCAGATATGGAGGGATCGGAATCTCGCCCACCGCATCAAGGATAGAGGCGAATGTCACCGAGCCGTCGCTCCATGAGAAACGGATGCGGAACGCGTTGCCGCTTTGTCCGTCGCGCTCGGCGTAGAGAGTCACAGGCTTGCTGTCACCCGTCAGTTCGAGAGCCAGCTTGCCCTCTTTCCAACGCTTTGAGTTACCCACAAAGCAAAGCCATTCGCAGCCGTCGGTAGAGGCAAACGACAGAGCATAGTCGGCAGGAGTCAACGGCTCCAAGCAGAAAATCTCAATCAGCGCGCCGCCGCCCGGCTTGCGGAAACGCAGCCGCGCGTTGATTACACGCGTATTGTTGTAGACCAATGTGCTGTCGGCAGGCAGCAATTCAGGGATTTCCCGGAACACGTGTTCCGAGCATTCACCACCCTTGTAGAGCAGCAGTTTGCACTCGTCGCGCTGCGCCAGCGGATGCTTGGCTATGCGCTCGTCGGGCAGAGGATAGTTGAAATCCTCGATGCGAATATCGTAAACTTTTGCCATATCTTTCATTTTATAGTGCAAAGTTACACAATTTGACCGCAACCAGCGCATTTACCACGCATTATTCCCTCATCGGATGGAAAAGAGTCTACCTCACATCGGCGCCCCACATCAGTTTGTTGCGCAACGCGCCGGCGAAATTATGCCCGGCGCGAAGCACCACGTTGACACAGAAGTCGGCCTTGCGCAGACGTATGGTTGACCCTATGGGCAGCGACAGCGACTCGCCGTCGACCGATATGCGGAACGTGTGCGACCGCTCCGATCGGGTGGTCACGGCAATCTCCACTGTGTCGGGCACCACAAGCGGACGCATCGTCAGCGAGTGCGCCGCTATCGGCGACAGCACGAAACTGCTGCATGCAGGATGCAGAATCGGGCCTCCGACACTCAGATTGTAGGCAGTGCTGCCGGTAGGAGTGGCAATGATGAGTCCGTCGCCGAGATACGTGTTCAGCATCGTGGTGTCGACGGAAGTGTCCATGGCAAGCATCGACGCGGAGGCATTCTTCAGTATCGCCACCTCATTGAGAGCGTAGCGGTTGGCAAGCGCCACGCCGGCATTGGTGTCGACCTGCAGCAGCGAACGGCGCTCGATGCGGAAATTGCCGTCGGCAAGCCCGGCGACAAACGTCGACACATCAGCCACCGACACATCCGAGAGATATCCCAGATGCCCGGTGTTGACTCCGAAAATAGGCGTCTCACGGCTGCCCACCCATGCCGCCGCGCGCAGAAACGTGCCGTCGCCGCCGATGCTCACCACCACATCTGCCGACACCTCTCCGTCGCCCACCGCCTTGTCGGCAGCGACGTCGGGAATCAACCCCTTGACATACTCCAGGAAGCCGCGTTCCACTTCAATGAACGCCCCGGAAGCACGCAACGCCTCAAAAAGCGCGCGTATCTCCTCCACCTTGTGATCCTGGCATTGGTTGCCGTAGACTGCTATTTTCATATTATTTATATCTTTTGTCTTTCTTATATTAGGAATTAATGCTAATTTTGCAGAAATTTTTATCTTTAGGCAGCAAACTGACCAATTCCATCACAGAATTGAAAAAGTAGAGCCAACCATAATACAAAGGTAACGAAAGAAAACGGTATAACAACAAGAATAAAGCGGTAAAAAAAATGACCAACCTGAGTGTCAACATCAACAAAGTGGCAACCATCCGCAACGCACGCGGAGGCAATGTCCCAGACGTAGAGAAAGTGGCTCTCGACTGCGAACGCTTCGGAGCCGACGGCATCACCGTACACCCGCGTCCAGACGAGCGCCACATCCGCCGTGCCGACGTGCTGCAGTTGCGCCCCATCCTGCACAAGGAATTCAACATTGAAGGCTACCCCACCGAGCAGTTTATGGACTTGGTGCTTAGCGTGCGCCCGGCGCAGGTCACCCTTGTGCCCGACGCCCCCGACGCTCTGACATCGAGCACCGGATGGGACGTTGAGAAGCATTTCGACTTCCTCTCGCAGATTGTTGAGCGGCTGAAAGAAAGAGGCATCCGCACAAGCATCTTCGTCAACCCCGACGACAATGCCATCCGCCTTGCGGCAAAAGCCGGCGCCGACCGCGTGGAGCTCTACACCGAGCCCTACGCCACAATGTATCCCGACGACCCGGAGGCAGCCATAGCGCCGTTTGTGCAGTCGGCCGTCACCGCCCACAAAGCCGGACTCGGCGTCAACGCCGGCCACGACCTCAGCCTGGAGAATCTCAAGTTCTTCCATGAGCGCATGCCATACCTCGACGAGGTGTCGATAGGCCACGCCTTGATTTCCGACGCGCTCTATCTCGGACTCGAGGAATCAATAAAACAATACAAAAATTGTTTGAAATAGCATTTTTATCACTAAATTTGTGTGTTGAATTTTTTGAAACTAACGATTTAAGATATGACATCTCTCCTCATCGCGGCACAGACAGCCGCACAGACCAGTTCCGCCGAACTTTCGGTGTGGGATCTCTGCCTTAAAGGCGGCATCATCATGATTCCTCTCGCGCTCTTGTCGCTCGTGTCGATCTACATCTTCTTCGAGCGTTGGTTCGCGCTGCGCAAAGCGGCAAAAGATGACGACACGTTTATGAAACGCATCAAGGACTACATCCACGACGGAGAGATTGAGAGCGCCGACATGCTCTGCAAGAAAACAGCCACTCCCTATGCCCGCCTGATACAAAAAGGCATCTCGCGCATCGGGCGCCCGATGAACGACGTGCTTGTGGCAATCGAGAACGTGGGCAACATCGAGGTTGCCAAACTCGGCAAGGGCTTCACATGGCTCGCCACGACAGCGGCGGGAGCGCCGATGCTCGGATTCCTCGGCACGGTAACCGGTATGGTGAAAGCTTTCTTCGCCATGGCAAACGCCGGAGCAAACGCCAACATCTCAGTGCTCGCCGGAGGCATCTACGAGGCTCTGACCACAACGGTTGCCGGACTCGTGGTGGGCATCATCGCTCTGTTTGCCTACAACTATCTGTCGGCACGCGTGAACCACGTGATGAACCAACTCGAGAACAAGACAATGGAATTTATGGACCTGCTCAACGAGCCGGCTTCTAAATAACACCTACAACAATGGCACTAAAACGTCAACACGATCTGATGGCTTCCTACAGCATGGCGTCGATGACCGACGTCATCTTCCTGCTGCTCATATTCTTTATGGTGACGTCGACGTTCGTATCGCCGACAGCGCTTGAAGTGGACCTGCCGAAAAGCTCGGAACAGACGGCTGTAAAGAAACCAAGCACCAAAGTCTACATCGACAAGACACAGCAACTTTACGCCTCCTTCGGCGAGGAAAGTCCGCAAGCCATCCAAGACGACCAACTACTGGCGTTTCTGCAGATGACGCAACAGCAGGACTCAACCCAAGTGATTGCGCTCTACGCCGACGAGTCGGTGCCTTACGGACGCATTGTGGAAGTGCTCGACATGACGTCGCGCCACAACTTGAAGATGGTGCTCGCCACAAAACCCACCGAAGCTAACGACCACCGCTTCGAGCAAGCACAGGAAACGCAGCCCGACGCTGCCGCAACACAACAATAACGACAAGGAATGACTGCGGAAGAGAAAAAATACAGGATTCTGGGTATCATCCTCGCGGCTGTCACCTATGCGGTGATAATCGTGGCGATGATTCTCACACGCATCTCGGCTTCCTCTGAGCAGAATTCTCAAATAAACGCATCGGAAAACAAAACACAAATAGCCTTTGACGGCGAAGAATACGTTGAATTCGGCGACATCCCGGAACCGAACCTCGACGACGGAGAGCCGGCGGCAAACAATGCCGACAACGAGCCGGCAAGCGACGGAAGCGACCAGACCAACGAAGGCAACCCGGGCGACGGAGAGGCGCTCGTGTCGTCGCGCCACGACTCGCCGATGGAAACTCCGAAGAAAAAGAAAACCGGGCCAACAGCCGCCGAGCTGAAAAAACAGAAGGAAGAACAGGCGCGCATCAAGAAAGAAAAGGAACAGCAGGAGAAAGAAAAGAATAAAATCAACAACCGTGCGTCGAACGCATTCAACCGCACCGGCGGCCACAGAGCCCGACACAGGCTCACCCAACGGAAACGCCTCGACAGGCGCAGTGTCGGGTGTGCCCGGACACAACCTCGGCACAAACTACCGCCTCAACGCGGCCCACTTCTCATGCGCCAAGAGCGGCGAACTGCAATTCAGCATAACCGTGAGGAAAGACGGCGCGGTCACCAGCGTGACCTACGTCAGGGGCACAGGCGAAGCTGCCGGCGACAAAAATGTCCGACGACAGTTCGAGCAACGCACACGCAACCTGCGCTTCACCGTGACGGGCGACAACGCTCCCAATGAAAAACGCGGAGTCATTACCTGGAAAATAAAATAATCCATCCGCCGGCACACGCAGGCATCCCCACCACCACTACAGGCGGCAACCGTCGGCAATATCGCCGATTTAGACAGTTTTCTTTTAGACAAAATTATTTTCTAACTATATTTGCATAAAAATTCAATGAGGATAAAAGATACAAGAAAAAAGAACGAACGGCAACAGATGATTCTTGACATCATCAAGAATCGACAGGTGAGCAGCCAGGAAGAACTGGTAAATGCTCTTGCCGAGCACGGCATCCGTGTGACGCAAGCCACGCTGTCGCGCGACATCAAGAAACACCACATCACGAAAGTTTCGACCGCCGACAACAGATATGTCTACATCGTGCCCAACAGCAACGACATCACCGACACGCTGCTCAGCGCCAACCGCGGTCCCGCCAATCCCAACCATTCAGTCGGCTTCGAGTCGCTGACATTCTCGGGCAACATCGCCGTGGTGAAAACGCGAAACGGATATGCCAGCGGACTCGCCTACGACATCGACATGAGCCACACCCCCGAGATTCTTGGCACAATAGCCGGCGCCGACACTATTTTTCTGGTGATGAGCGAGGACGTCAGCCGCGAGAAAGCACGTGAAGTGCTGAGCCGGTTCATCCCCATTGACAAATAACAGGATTTGTGGAATAATACATTTCGAAAAAGGTAATTAAACAAGAAAGCAGAAGATGATCAAAGCAGAAGACATTGAAATTGTCGTTGCAAGCGAGAAAACAGTCAAATATGTTGACGAAATTCTCGACACCATCACCCGCGCGGCGAAAGTGCGCGGCACGGGCATTGCAAAGCGCTCGCCCGAATACGTAAAGCAGAAGATGCTTGAAAACAAGGCGGTGGTGGCTCTCTACAAAGGAGAGGAATTTGCAGGGTTCAGCTACATTGAAAGCTGGAGCAACAAGCAGTTTGTAGCCAACTCAGGTCTAATCGTAGCCAACAAGTTCCGCGGACTGGGGCTGGCAAACCGCATCAAACGACGAATTTTCGAACTGTCGCGAGAACGCTTTCCACATGCCAAGATTTTCAGTCTGACAACAGGAGCTGCAGTGATGAAAATCAACAACAAGCTGGGATTCCGCCCCGTCACGTTCGACCAGCTGACCGACGACGAGGCATTCTGGAAAGGCTGCGAGAGCTGTGTGAATTTCGACATCTTGCAGCGCAACGGCCGACGCATGTGCCTTTGCACCGGACTGCTCTACGACCCCGACGAGCATCCTGACGACAAATACAGGGAACAAGCAAAAGAAAAAAACAACGAATAAAACATATTGACAGGAAAGATGAAAGGAAAAAAGAAAAAAGTAGTAGTGGCTTACAGCGGCGGTCTCGACACGTCGTACACCGTTATGTATCTCGCCAAGGAATTGGGCTATGAAGTGTATGCGGCATGCGCCGACACCGGCGGCTTCAGCCCTGCCCAATTGAAAGCCAACGAGGAAAACGCCTACAAACTCGGCGCCAAACACTACGTGACGCTCGACGTGACACAAGAATACTACGCAAAGAGCCTCAAATATATGATTTACGGCAACGTGCTGCGCAACGGCACATACCCTATCTCCGTAAGCTCCGAACGCATTTTCCAGGCAATAGCCATCGCGCGCTATGCCAACGAGGTGGGCGCCGACGCCATAGCCCACGGCTCTACGGGCGCGGGCAACGACCAGGTGCGTTTCGACATGACTTTCCTCGTGATGGCTCCCGGAGTTGAGATTCTGACGCTCACCCGCGACAACGCGCTCTCGCGCGACGAGGAAATTGAATACCTGCGCTCCAACGGTTTCGTAGCCGACTTCACAAAGATGAAATATTCCTACAACGTGGGCATCTGGGGCACATCGATCTGCGGCGGCGAGATTCTCGACTCAAAGCAGGGTCTGCCCGACTCGGCATACCTCAAGCAGGTGGAGAAAGACGGCAAGGAAGAGATGCGCATCGAGTTTAAGCACGGAGAGATTGTGGCTGTCAACGGAAAGGCGTTTGACAACAAAATCGAGGCGATACGCTACATCGAGTCGATTGCCGCTCCTTACGGCATCGGACGCGACATGCACGTGGGCGACACAATCATCGGCATCAAAGGCCGCGTAGGCTTTGAGGCGGCAGCGCCGATGGTAATCATCAACGCGCATAAATTCCTTGAGAAGTACACCCTCAGCAAATGGCAGCAATACTGGAAAGACCAGGTGGCAAACTGGTATGGAATGTTCCTGCACGAGAGCCAGTATCTCGAGCCTGTGATGCGCGACATCGAGGCGATGCTCGAATCATCGCAGCGCAACGTCAACGGCACAGTGATTGTCGAGTTGCGCCCGCTGTCGATGTTCATGGTAGGTGTCGACTCTCCCGACGACTTGGTGAAGACGAAATTCGGCGAATACGGCGAAATGCAGAAAGGCTGGACTGCCGACGACGCAAAAGGCTTCATAAAGGTGCTGTCCACTCCGCTGCGTGTTTATTATGCCAACCATAAAGACGAACAGATATGATAAAGGCTGGAATAATTGGAGGTGCCGGATACACCGCCGGCGAACTCATCCGACTGTTGCTCAACCACCCCGACGTAGACCTTAAATGGGTGCACAGCACAAGCAATGCCGGCAACCCAGTGGCTGCCGTGCATCAAGGGCTTGTGGGCGACACCAATCTGGTGTTTACATCGACAACAGCGTTTGCCGATGTCGACGTGATTTTCTTCTGCACACCCCACGGCGAGTCGCGCAAATTCATGGAGGCGCACGCTGCGGAAATCCCGGAGGAGATGCGCATTGTCGACCTCTCGCAGGACTTCCGCATCAACGACGGCTCGCACGACTTCATCTACGGGCTGCCTGAGCTCAACCGCAAATACATTATCCGCGGCAAGCACGTTGCCAACCCCGGATGTTTCGCCACAGCCATTCAGTTGGCGCTGCTTCCGCTGGCACGCAACCTGCTGCTCAACAGCGATGTCCACGTGCATGCCATCACCGGCTCGACGGGCGCGGGCGTGAAACCGTCACCGTCGTCGCATTTCTCATGGCGCAACGACAACGTGTCGATCTACAAGCCTTTCAAGCACCAACACTTGGCTGAAATCCGCCAGACGCTGACATCGATGCAGACAAGCTTCTCTTCGAAAATCGAGTTCATCCCGGTGCGCGGCTGCTTCTCGCGCGGCATTTTCGCGTCGGCATATCTCGACTGCCCGGTGGCGCTCGACGAGATTGTGAAACTCTACGAGGACTACTACGACGACCATAACTTCACATACGTAATCAACCGTATGCCCGACCTCAAGGACGTGGTCAACACCAACAAGTGTCTGCTCTATCTCACTAAGGAAGACGGCAAACTGCTGATTGTGTCGGTAATCGACAATCTGCTGAAAGGCGCGTCGGGACAAGCCGTCCACAACATGAACCTGCTCTTCGGGCTCCACGAGCGCACAGGGCTTAACCTGAAGGCTTCGGCTTTCTAAACATTCAACGACGATGAATCTATTTGATGTATATCCTTTGTTCGATGTCGAGATTGTGCGCGGCGAAGGCTGCCACGTCTACGACAGCAAAGGCACAGAATATCTTGACCTCTACGGCGGCCACGCCGTGATAAGCGTGGGACACAGCCATCCGCACTATGTCGACGCGATAAAACGTCAGGCAGAGAAACTGGTGTTCTACTCCAACTCTGTCCACAACTCGCTGCAGGTGCGCCTGGCTGAGAAACTCGGCAAGGCGTGCGGATACGACGACTACAGCCTCTTCCTAATAAACTCGGGTGCGGAAGCCAACGAAAACGCTATGAAACTGGCTTCGTTCCACACCGGCAAGGGGCGCATCGTGGCTTTCGGAAAGGCGTTCCACGGACGCACATCGCTTGCCGTGGAGGCTACCGACAACCCTAAGATTGTGGCGCCTGTCAACGCAAACCATCGCGTGACGTTCGTGCCGTTTGGCGACGCCGACGCCGCCGAACGCGAGATGGCGAAAGGAGACGTGGCGGCTGTGATAGTGGAAGGCATCCAAGGTGTGGGCGGAATCAACGTGCCCGCCGACGGGTTCTGGCACGCTCTGCGCGCAGCCTGCGACCGCCACAACGTGGTGATGATAGCCGATGAGATACAGTCGGGCTACGGCCGCTCGGGCAAATTTTTCGCACATCAGCACAGCGGCGTGCGCGCCGACATCGTGACCATGGCGAAGGGCATTGCCAACGGCTTCCCTATGGGCGCGTTGATTATCAACCCTGAAATCAAGCCGTCGTACGGCATGCTCGGCACCACTTTCGGAGGAAACCATCTGGCATGCGCGGCGGCAATCGCCGTGCTCGACATCTTCGAACAGGAAAACCTTGTCGACAACGCTGCCCGTATGGGCGACTACCTGATGGCGGAATTGAAGAAAATCGACGGCATAAAGGAGGTGCGCGGAAAAGGACTGATGATAGGCATCGAGTTCGACCACCCTGTGAAGGAGCTGCGATCGCGGCTGCTGTTTGAGCAACACGTGTTTACAGGTGCGTCCGGACAAAACGTAATCCGGCTGCTGCCTCCGCTGGTTCTGACCAAGGACCTCGCCGACGAGTTTTTAAAACGATTTAAAGCAGTGTTATGAGCGTCAACAAAGTGATTCTGATTGGCAACGTGGGCAAAGACCCGCAAGTGCGCTACATCGCCGAGAACAAGCCTTACGCGTCGTTTCCGCTCGCCACCAGCGACCCTGCCTACACCACCGAGGCGGGAGTGCAGATTCCCGAGCGTACGGAATGGCACAACATCGTGATGTGGGGCAAGAACGCCGAATATGCGGAAAAGTATATCCGCAAGGGCACGAAACTCTACATCGAGGGCAAACTCAGCACCCGCGTGTGGGAGGACCGCAACACGATAAAGCACTATGTGACGGAAATCCACGTAGAAAGATTCGAATTTCTCGGACAGCCGCGTCAGCAATAACACCGCGCCAAAACATCGTCCGCGCCTCCGCGCCTGCGCATCCAGCAGGCGTGGAGGCGCGTGCTTTTATGCTCGCCGAAGGGCAGAGGAGCATCAATTACGGAAAAATTTCAAGAATTATGTGGCTTATATAGAAAAAAGTAGTAATTTTGCATCGGTTTTAAAACAAGAAAAATCACTAAACGAAAATAACAAGATGAAAGCATTCGTATTCCCCGGACAAGGGGCTCAGTTTGTCGGAATGGGCAAAGACCTCTACGACAACAATGCAGTAGCAAAAGAACTTTTCGAAAAAGCAAACGAAATCCTCGGATTCCGTATCACAGACCTTATGTTTGAAGGCACAGAGGAAGACCTCCGCCAGACAAAGGTCACTCAACCGGCCATCTTCCTTCACTCTGTGATTCTCGCCAAGACTCTCGGCGATGAGTTCAAACCAGAGATGGTGGCAGGTCACTCTCTCGGCGAATTTTCAGCACTCGTGGCTGCCGGCGCGCTCTCATTCGAGGACGGTCTTCGTCTGGTTTCCACCCGTGCCTTGGCAATGCAGAAGGCTTGCGAGGCACAGCCTTCAACAATGGCGGCCGTTCTCGGCTTGACCAACGAACAGGTAGAGGAAATCTGTGCGTCAATCGACGCCGTTGTCGCTCCTGCCAACTACAACTGCCCTGGACAGGTGGTTATCTCAGGTGTTGAAGAAGGCATCGACGCCGCTTGCGAGAAAGCTCTTGCAGCAGGCGCACGCCGCGCGTTGAAACTGAAAGTGGGCGGTGCGTTCCACTCTCCATTGATGCAGCCTGCTCACGACGAGCTCGCAGCCGCCATCAACAAGGCTCAGTTCTCTACACCAATCTGCCCTGTTTATCAGAATGTAGACGCAATGCCTCACACCGACCCAGAGGAAATCAAGAAAAACCTCATCGCTCAGCTTACCGCTCCAGTGCTCTGGACACAGATAGTACAAAAAATGATTGCCGACGGCGCCGACGACTTTACAGAGCTCGGCCCGGGCGCAGTGCTTCAAGGCTTGATCCGCAAGATTGACCGCAGCGTTGCCACTTCAGGCCGTCAATAAGACATAACAATTACGGTATTTCCAACAAACAGAGGCCGTCTGCAATCGCAGACAGCCTCTGTCTTTTTTTGGTCGTTTGCCAAAAAAGTGGTAAATTGCGCCAATTTATTGGTATGGATAATTCAAGTGTAATCTCACGTGTGCGCTACCTTATGGGCGAATTACGGCTGCGGCAGAACTCTTTTGCCGCGCGGATAGGCTGCGACGTCACAAACTTATCGAAACAACTGAATGGCAAATTGCCCATAACCGACTCCTTCATCAACAAGATTGTGGTCAACACCGGAGTGTCGAAAGAATGGCTCGTAAGCGGCGCCGGAGTGCCGTTTGGCAAATCTGACGCGCCCGAGGCGCTGACTGCCGGGCTGACCGACTCCGAAGCGGAAGGAATGCCGGTCTACGACCTCGACGTGACAGCCGGACCGCTGACACGCGAGCGTATTTTCGCCGACGACCGCATCGTGGGACGCATAGCGATGCCCGGAATGGACAGCGAATGCGGGGTGGTGCGCGTGAGCGGCGACAGCATGGCGCCCGTAATCAACAACGGCGACTATATCGCCGTGCGCGAGGTGGGCGACACATCGATTATCTATTGGGGACAAATCTACGTGGTGCTGCTCGACGACTACCGCATGGTTAAATACCTGCGCCGACATCCCGACGACTCAAAGGTGGTGCTCCGCAGCGCCAACCCAGCCTACGACGACATCGACGTGCCTAAATCAGCCATCAGAGGCTTGTTTTTCGTGAGCAAGATAGTGAAAGTTGTCGATGCCGGATAAATCAACGCCAAAATAAAAAAACATCCCGATTGCAGCCGCAACCGGGATGTTTCTATTTATGGGGAAATG
>ERZ780013.513-NODE-513-length-12474-cov-4.59014_pt1 | contig 12474 bp, 12 predicted proteins | sample MGYA00511178_ERZ780013 | MGnify/ENA primary metagenome ERZ780013 (study PRJEB29588, sample SAMEA2149568) | human gut metagenome | biome: human gut; feature: human-associated habitat; material: faeces | place: Denmark | collected 2008/2010 ... | reverse complement strand
CATAATCACTTCATATGCCATTTTATTTTTGGGGGACATTTACTGAATATCCCTAGCTATTAAAATCTACTTTTGTGATAAAGAGATTTTTTTTGATAAAGTTTGATTATTTGAATTGCCGGACTGTATGTTGCTGGATGATGTTCGTCTCTACAGTCCACAAGGCAAAAGGCCTCGAGTTTGATAACGTTATCATCTTCGAGGCAACCAACGGTGTCTATTCGTTCTTTGACAAGAAGACTCCTGAGGAAATCAGAGATTCCGCAAGACTATTCTATGTCGCCATGACCAGGGCAAAGATACGCCTTCACATCACATTCGCGGAATCCGTGTCTGGAATCTCCAAATGGGGAAACCCTTACTCTATCGACAAGGAACCTACCCCATTCCTCCGCCACATAAAGAAATACTTTCGCTTTTGATTCTGTTACACAATCAAAACAATAAGGGAAGAACAGACTTTACCTTGTTGTTCTTTCCTTATTGTTTTGCTGTTATTAATGCCGGTTCCATAATTCTTAGAAGCTTGATGGATAGTTTGTTCTCTATCTCTGCAATGCTTTTAAATGAGAAATTTACCTTGCCGGACAACATCTTACTTACATATTGCGGTGTAACACCGAGACGTTCTGCCAGCCCGATACGGTTGATTCCATTTATCTCCATGTAATCAACTAGTGACAAGGCAACGTCACGGGACCATTTGAGCCATTCACGGTTTTCACGTCTCCATTCCGCATTTTCCTGGAATCTTGAAGTCGTTTTGCTTTCATGCTGCTTTAAAAAATCAATTGTTCTGCTCATTTTTGCTCCTCCATATTTAAGTCTATGAAACTGTCTTTATCAAATACACCATTTCTTATCAGATAATCCTTACACCTATTCAGTTTGTCAAGTTCTATCATGGTATGCTCTTTGTCCTGCATCGCCCTTGTCAGCTTTATAGCTCCGCCGGTAACGACATACACATTGGGTTCAAGTCTAATGGCATAAATTCTAAGCCAGCTGTCGTGCCTTTCCCGTTCCCAGTTTCTCGCTTTCTGTCGTGTCATCTCCATACTTTTCATATCGGTCACGTCAAGAGGTCTAAACAGTGTGTCCAGCTCTTCTGTATAAGGAAATGTAAGAATCAGTTCTTCCAGTGCATCAGAGTCTTCAAAGGTATCATGTATTGCCTGTGAAATTTTTTCTATCTTAAAATAACTTTTTAAATCCTCAATGTTATTCTTGAAAAACTGAAAGAGATAATCTGCATCGTTCCAGCGTTCAAACAATGATGTCAATTCGTCTAATTCTTTATCCGGCTCTTTAACCGCCCAAAGATGGTCGTACCCTTTTATAACTCTTACAAATTCCATAACTACAAAACTCTTATAATGCAAATATAGTCATTTTATTCTAAACCTATAAGTTTAGTGTGTTATTTTTCAATAATATATTTCTTCCACAGAGATTAGTGAAGCTCTTTACAATTCTTGTTGTATTATTGTTTCTTCTGCCTTATCATCAGAAAAGAAATTACTATTCAGGTAAGTTTTCTGCCTTAACTTCATTATCCTCCACCATCCCCGGCCCCGGCCGTATCAGTTGGTCATTCCGTTCTGCGGTGCAAAGGTATATCGGGCTGTTCCACTTTGTCGGTTTGAGTGAAAATCTTCCCTGCCCGTGGCAGGGTATTTTCTTTCAAAACCTTGCTTTTGCTATGCCCTTCAAACCAGGAACTGAAACGAAACGACCGATGTGAACGGAAGACACATAAAAAAATGTCGGAAATGATACGGCAGATAGTTGAAACTTCAACTCCCTCGCTCTCAGATCCGCATAAGTTCATAAATTCATACGACTATGGCAACAATAGCAACGAAATTCGCATTATGAGAAGACCCCAAAAAGATGAAAATTTCTACCCTTACTGTAATCTCTGTTTATATGTTGCTTCCAATCCTTGTCTGGTACCTAAATTAATAGAGCCTGCCCAATATTTTTCCAGGCACATACAAAATGGATATACTGATTTCATAGGTTTAAGTAGCCCCTCACTCTGCCAGTGATGAATGAAGTTTATGATTCCTCTAGTAAGACCTTGGCCTTGTTTTTTTGTAAGTTCTCTATAGGAACATGCAAGTGTCAATTGCTCCTTGGCTTCAGCAAGATATAAATCTATTTTTTCCTTACTGTGCTTATTATAGAAATAGTCGTAAACAGATAGTTCTTTTGGAGGAACGAGTTTATTACGAACTTTCTTAAATACGAACTCACCTACATCAGTTATCCTGTCAGCTTCTTTTCTTTCAAGGAAAAAAGTATTCCAGTCCTCTAAAGATAATATCTTGTTGTTTATGCTGACTGTGATTAATTTTTCCATCAAATTTAATATAGATATTCGGCCCTGCTTATTATGCTCTAATGATGTCTTATAAACACATTCAAGTTTATCCCACATCAGCCAATATATATTCTTCGCTTCTAGTAATGAGAATAGTTTATTGGACACATTCAAGTCAGTTATAAATGATGAAATCATGTCAGATATCTCAATTTTATCATTCATATCAGAACCTATTTGTGAATTTTCCATACTCTGTAGAATATCATTAATGAGACATTTGCTTTTAATTAATACAGGTCTCATTTCTTCAATTATTTCATCCCACAATTCATCATTACTTTATATTCTTTCTGCAAAGATAATGAAGTGAACTCTCATCAAGTAGATAAATAACAATAAAGTGTTGAAATTAACTGTTATATCTTTTATTATTTAAATAAGTTAAAAATAACATGAATACTTTCTTCATTAATATATAAGTATGATTTTCAGTATTTAAGTATGATTTTTCTATCATTACTAATAATCTATAATTATAGGACATTAAACTTATACATCTATTGAATTCTTATATTTTCTTTTTTATTTTGTTCCAATTTCCATTGTAATAACATTCAATTAATTTATATTTTTATGTACACAACTTTATTATCAACATGTATTTTCCTGACATCACTTATTAATACTATACCTTCTGATAGTTTAGATGTCGGAACAACCTCAACCGGAGGAATAAATAATATTTCTAATGTCCAATTCAATCCTGAATTCGTATTCACAGATTTACACAATAAGGCTGAAGATATTAACGAGTTCAAAACCTATTTACATGATAACCATTTAACCTCTGAATGGTTCATCAATCCTTCAGTTGGTGTGACAGCTTTCATAGGTTCGCCACTTGGCTGTGAAGATCTTTTCGGTCGAGTAACACCTGTCTTTAGCTTATCCGCCGGTAAATGGTTTAATAGGTCTGTAGGTGGTCGTATTACCTTTCAAGGTTTTGATTTCATTAATGGAAATATAAATCACAATAAGTATTTAGGCGCATTTATGGACATGTTATGGAATCCGTCAAGAGAATACTCAAATAACAAAGTTCGTTGGGAATTTGTGCCATTTATTGGAACAGGATTGGTATCAAATTTTACAGCAAATAAAAACAATTTTGCCATTCACTATGGCTTACAAAATCTTATTCGGATAAACGACTTGTTATCATTTACATTAGAATTTGGTGGTTTCTCTTCATTTTCAGACTTTGACGGTATTGGTTCAAATGGAACTTTAAAAGACAATATGTTTCATATTACAGCTGGACTTACATTCAAATTTAAAGAAAGAAAGAATTCATATGTAAAGCATGAATATTACGAATCAGACTTATACAGAAAGAACATTTGGCTATCCAAAGAAAACGAGGATAAAGACAGAATATTGGCACAATTAAAAAAAATATTGGAAATAAAAGGACTATTGCCTGAAATCCAAGCCTGTTTAACAAAGAATGGAATTACACTTCCAAATGATTCTTTAAATAAGGCTGGCTACTATTATCCGTCTAATTCATACAGTGGACTAAACAGTCTATTAAACAGAATTCGTTTGGATGATGACCTTCTATCTGAGAATGATTTTCATAATGTATCTTCTGCCATAGATAGTATTTATTCTAAACCTGATACTAATGATACCGTGTCAGTTAATTCATCTCTTCTTAATGAAATGCTGGAACAGAGACAACAAGGAAATTTAAGTGATAGAGATAGCATCCGTTTACCAAGAAATGTATATCTTATGCTGAAACATAAAAAATGCATAGGTTCACCAATTATGTTCTTCTTTAAAATTGGAACAACTGTTCTTACGGACACTTCTCAGCTTGCAAATCTTGATGAGCTAGTGAAAGTCGTTAAACAGTACAATTTAAAAGTTCATGTTACAGGATTTGCTGACAAGGCTACAGGAACAGTTGATATTAACCATACATTAAGTAATAACCGTGCTGAGTATTTAGTAAAAGAATTAAAACAAAGAGGTGTTTCAGACCAAAATATTGAAATAACATGGAAAGGCGGTGTCGAACTCTTTACCCCAGAACAGGTCAACAGAACTGCAGTAGTTGAGTTATACCCTTAATTGAATTCTATTTTCTTCCATAGGATATATAAATAATTATATTTTCAAAACAATAGAGGAAGGACGTTCGTGAGAATAATCCTTCCTATCATGAAAGGTACTAAAGCCATTTTTAATATTATATATGGTAGTTGAACTCTATAATTACATTTGCTCAGTGGCAGTAATGTTGGTTTATCATCATGACTGTTTATCAGATAAAGAGAGTCCCTCTCTGACTTCATTCCAAACCAAAAAGGCTGTCATTATCAGGTATTCATCTCTTATGCCTTTCATTCAGCCAAATACGCAAAGCCATGCTCTTCATTTTCAATAAAAATGGTAGCAGAGCTATCATCATGTTCTTAAACCATCACTTCCTATACAGATTGAAGTATCGTATTAAAGTATATACTATAGTTTATTTCAGACTATCGAAAGATCCAATCGGCATACTTCAGGATTCGGAATGGGAAGAAACTCTGCACTCGGCTTAGAGCTACTTTTGACACTCAGAGTACAGGTCTTTATCATTTCCCAACTTATACAATATTTCCATCCTATTTTTACAATTTAGCGTTTTCTATAGACCGTGCCTTCAGAAGCCTGGTTAATATTACTTTTGTTTGTTTACTCCATCAATCTCCATCAGAATTTATGAAAAGTGAATAGCCTGCTATAATATCGATGAGTTTTACTGTTCTTACATAGTTCTGAATTACAGCATTTTATTCATTGGAAATCCCTCATGCTCATCAATTCATCATTTCATCAAAATTTAGGTATGTTGGAATACATGATTTTTCCAGAATCATATCCAGAAACAAATTCATATTCAATAACTTTTCACTGATAAAGATAATGATTCCACAGTCAAATATCTAATTTACTGATTATTTTTTACCGGCATATATCTTTTTCACAATTTCCTGACCACTTATATCCCTACCATTCCCCTCTTTTAATTACTCCTTCTTCCAGTTATACATTCTCTCTTAGCCCATTTCTATTTTCAATTTCTGCCTTCGTTCCTTGCCTGCCACCGCTATAGGTTTATAGGTGCAAATTTAGGCCGCGCGCGCCTGTTCATCCGCTTTAAAATGCATTTTTGTGGAAAATCTTCCTTGCTGAGCAAGAGTATTTTGCACAAAAAAGCGTCGAATAGGCTGTACCGACAGCCATATAAGGCACCATAAACCCCAAAGCGGTTAGGCAGAAAGTAACCGACAAAAGGGAAATAAAGTTTATAAACAATTTTAAAACAATGAATTATGGAAACGACAGGTAATCAAGCAGCAGCAAGCGTCACAATGGTAGCATTGGCAAACATCCAACCGAGCAGTTACAATCCCCGTAAGAATTTTGACGAGGAGAAACTAAACGAATTGGCAGAAAGCATACGCCAACAAGGAGTCATCCAACCTATTGGAATAAGAGCGATTGACGGAAGCGAGAAATTTGAGATTATTTTCGGAGAACGCAGATATAGAGCCTCGGTCATAGCCGGACTTTCAGAGATACCGGCACTTGTAATGAATGTATCGACTGAAACGGCAAAAGAAATGGCTATTACAGAGAACCTTCAACGCAAGGATATTTCCCCAATCGAAGAAGCACATGCATATCAGCAGCTTTTGGAATGCGGACACCATGATACGAAATCTCTGGCTGTTCAGTTCGGCAAGAATGAAACATACATCCGTACACGATTAAAGTTCAATAACCTCATTACCGAATTCGCTTTGCTGTTAGAGAATGATGAACTGACAATCAGTGCGGCAAGCGAAATATGCCGATATAGCGAAAGCATACAGCAGGACTTGTACGAGAAGCATTTCAAAAACACCGCTGGTTACGGCACATGGCGAGGAATGAAAGCATCAGAACTGGCAAAGAACATAGAACAACACTATACAACAGATCTGAAGCGTTTCCATTTCGACAAATCTAAGTGTCTTTCATGCCCTCATAACACCAATAATATGGAACTTTTCTGTGACGGCAGCTGTGGCAATTGTGCCAATCGAAGTTGTCTAGCAGAGAGGAACACTGATTTTATAGTAAAGAAAGCTGTTCAGATATTGGAGACACACCCGACATTTTCTCTTGGGTACAACGAGTTCAATTGCGATGAGACAGCAGTCAACCGACTTGCAGAGTTGGGCTATGAGTTAGATAAACTGTCATTCACTCAAAAACAGTACCCACAAACTCCGCAGCAGCCACAACGAGAGGAGTACGAAACAGAAGAAGAGTTTCAGCAGGATATTGCCAGGTATAACAAGGCTGTAGAACAGTATGCGGAACAATGCAAGGAACTTGTCCGAAAAAGCGAGGAAGGCGAAATCTCACTATATGCCCAGATAGGACACTACGACATCACATTGTGCTATATTGATGTAGTCAAGCAAGGCAACACTAAGAATAGCGAACAGCTGACTGAAATTCAGAAGTTAGAGAAAAAGGACATCCGTAACAAGGAGATTGCCCATGAGAAAACGGTAAAGGACACCAAAGAGCAAATTATCAATGCCGATATTACCGAGAGCAAATTCGGAGCAGACGAAGACAAGATGATGTATTTCTTCCTGTTATCTTCACTCCGCAAGGAACACTTCCCAATCGTAGGCATTGAAGAAGACCACACCCCATATCTAACCGGAGAAGAAAAGATACAGATTATTGCCAACCTTACTCCAAAAGCTAAGGCAGTAATTCGTCGGGACTTTTTGATTGAGAATTTCAAGACCGGATACAGCGATGATGCAGTAGCGCAACTTCTCATTGAGTTCGCCCAAAAACACATGCCGGAAGAACTTGCCGAAATTAAGAACGCATACGACACAGAGTACGAGAAACGACACCAGCGTATAGAAGAGAAGAAAGCAGTCATCAAAGAGCATAAAGAAGGAAAAAACGCAAAATCCAAAGCGGACAAAGTTTCCAAACCAAAGCAGCCTAAAGAACAAGAGGCTGCAGCCTGACCATAATTCACAATTCAATTTCATGTGCAGGACGGAGCAATTCGCCCTGTACATTTATTTTCTCTCTCCTTTTATACATCCGGCTTCAAGAAATAGTCCATCCCCTACCGCCTCTGTTAGACGTTTAAGTCTTTCTTTTCACAAAGAAGAAAGCAGCCGGAACAATATCCAACAGACAAAATCGAAGATTGTAGCGAAAAACTGCCATGCTCTTGCTAAGCAAGCGAAGTACTCCTGAGCGGCACAAAAGGAAATGATCACAGCTTCAGGAAGCTATTTTCTCCGAATTCAAATTACCGGTTTTCTTATTCTCAATCAATAAGCAGTTTGCACGAGTCTATGGCCGAGAAGCATATATTGATTATTCCGGCTACGAACAATACAACCGCCACCGCTGCCGTAGGATAACCTACAGCTATCAGCATAAAGATAAATACCGATGATATTATGGCATAGAGCAGCAATCCGCACTGAGCAGCAATTTTCAGTATCCGATTGCTGCTTTCTCTAAGAAGTGTACAGGCTATGACAGATATGCCGGCCGTCACAAATTCAACTATTCCCGTCCTATCTACAGACATTATAACAAAGATACTCCACCCTATCAAGAATAAAGCCTGTATCATCCACCATAAGAAAGAACAGCTATGAAATATTCCTTTGTTTAGACATTTTATCATTTCAAACGTAGTTCAACTGACAACATTAGTTAAAGTTAGCAACAGACTGATTGATACACATTGAAACCGTAAAACCATTTCTTTTACACTGTAGATATTTCCTGATTTAAGAGCTGCTTCTAATTCATTATCTTCTCTCCAGTACGGTCAGACGGACCTTTCAGTTCTCTTATATTTTCTAGCCTGTCCCTATATTCTTTATCACCAGGTGAAAATTTTTGCTTTATTGCTGCCATGAAAGCCACCTGGCTTCCAACTATATAGAACCAGAAGAGCCACTGCCCGATTATTCTTCTCATTCTTCCCATCTTCTCGCACCGTTCTCTTATCATCTTGAATTTTTCAGGACTGTAAAACAGTCTCCAGTTTATCCACAGTAATGGTGCCATCAAAAACGCTGCATATACCCAGGCCATAATGTTCGACTTGCTCCATTTCACTGAACCAGAGAAATAGTTCCACCAGTCGGTCAGCTCATGCCATCCGGCTAATTCAACCAAAGTAATTATCGTCAAAATATTGACAAACATGACTATCGACAACAGGAACAGCGAATCGAAAATTCCTGTTTTCTCCTTTCTCACACGAACCAACTTCACCAGATAATAATGCATCCAATAGGCAAGTTCTCCTAACATACTTTTCACTTTTATCAGTTTTCAATCCCTATACCCTATTCTTCATCTTATTGCTGAAAAGTCATAAACATAGGTCCGGATATATTTTAACAGACCTATGCAGAGACCTTACAGCACCCGACATACTTTACTTAGAATGACAGATATATATCTTCATTCTATATCTATTTTTTTCCAGCCATTACTACTGACACTCTATTGTTTGAATACATTAAGGAACTAGGACTACATATCATCCATAGACAACCCTTTATAGGAGATTTTATACCCCTTGAACTCACCAGTAGCACGCAGAAATGCTGCTGCCTTATGTTCCAGGACATCCATGTCGATATTATCTGCCTTACGTTTCACCTCGTAAAACGTGGCTTCTTCGTTCAGTTCATTCTCGGCCACAATGTCGATTTCATTCTCACCCTTACGGTCCCACCATCCTCCTATGCGTGTGTAGGCATGAGATCCTATCAGCATACGCCTGAAATAGCGTTCAAGCATCAGGCCGCTGAATGTCTCATAATCCCGGTTGATTATTGTCTTCAGGCTGTCATAGTTCTCAATTTCCAGCATATAGCTGTACTTGTAGATGAAACGGAACCAGAACGTGAAGAAGTTATCCTCAATCGTATAGCGGACATTCTTTGTGGAACTCTTCTCAAAGAGGGGCTGCTTCTTGGCAATGACCTCATACTCGTTTTCCAGCTTGGTCAAGTATCCGCCGATTTCCCTGCCCACAATATTCTCTATTTCCGAACGGGAGGTCTTGCCTCTCGCTATAGCTGACAGAATCGAGAAATATACACCATAGTCCTTACCGAACTCCTCGATAAGGATAGCTTTACCTTCTCCCAGAAAAATGGAATCAGCCTTTATAATGTTGTCAAGCATGGCTGACTTGGTTGTCGCCCCTGCATCCACAAGCAGCTGCACATACTTGGCCACACCACCGGTGAAGGAATACAGTGCCAGCAGGTCCTCCGAAGTGTGGCCCGGATGATATTCCGCGAGGATTTCCTTCAACACTGTCGGAGTGAATGGGCGCACAGTCATAAAACGTGTCTGTCTGTTATACAGAGGCTCCTTCTTGTCCTTGAATATCTTTGTCATCATAGAGTATATCGAGCCGCACACGACGAGATTCATGTGAGCTTTCGTACTATATATGTCCCAGATCCGCTGCATGTCGCTATACACCGACTTGTTCACGCGGAAGAACTCCTGGAACTCGTCAATGAACAATGTGATCGGACGCTCCATGGAAAGTTTCATCAGGAACTCAAACACATCAGAGAAATGTTCGGCCCGTCCCATTGTCGGGACCCCAAGCTTGCTTTCTATTTCAACCCGATAATCCTCACACAAATCTCCTTCAGCCTTGCGAGCAACAAAGAAATATAGAATAGGTTCATCCTCGTATGCCTTCCACACGAGAGATGTTTTACCTATACGGCGCCGTCCGGTCACTACCGTGAACTGGGCGTTGTCTCTCGATATCCTGCGAATCTCACGCAGAGATGCTATTTCATCTGTTCTGTCAAAAAATCTCATATCATTAGTCCTTTCTTCAATTATTTCCGAAACACTCATTTCGGAAGTGGCTGTTTCGCTACTGCAAAGATAATGTGTTTTTCCATTAAAACAGATAATAGAGCTTATTTTATTCCTGGAAAGAACAGTCCTTTTATAAGATCATCCTAACGTTCCTTGCTATTTTACTTGCAGGCATAACCCCATTTTTATCTTGAATAGTTCTCCAGTATAGTCCGACACTTTACATGCCACAGGCCAGCTGTTTTTTTATGTGTAAAGTTCCGGCCCCTATCGTCTGTGCAAGTGCCGCTCCGCAACATTGATGAAATTTTACAACAGCTTTCCGAAATCGGAGATTACGGTATTTCATAAAATTTCAACTTCTGTCACTTGCCTGAACTCATTGTTTCCGCCGTTTGGATTACACACAAAAATCAACCCTATGGCAGTATGAAAGCCGGATAACAATAGGGAAAAAACTTTAAAAGCATTACTGGTATGAAAACAAAAAGATTATCAAAGGAAGAAGGTAAGAGAGTCAACATCAGTCGTTTTCCAAACTTCCACAAGAGTGGGAGCATAACAGGAATGAAAAAAATGTATTATGGCAAGGATGCCCTACTTGTCCGTTGTGGCAACTGGATATACAATGTGTCAAGCGAGCCCGAAATATACGACATGGCGCATTAAATCACATAGTAGTGAAATGCCTTACCCAAATCATTTAATGTATAATTCAATACCATATATCCTAAGTTATGAAACAAGACTTTTTTTCAAAATGGCAGTCTGCTATCCTTGCAGATGCCGGTTCTACAGTATCAAAGCAGTACAGAAGTTTTCAAACTGCCCTGATTAAGGAAATTTCTAGACTTGCAGCTTCCATCGGAGCCAGAATGATTTCTCATTCAAAAGGACACTATTACACATCCTGCTTCATAGAACGTAACGGTCAATTTGTGTACATCAACCATTCATCAGGACTTTCACGCATTGCTTCAGGAGTACAGATAGAACTCAACTCTATTCTGATTCGAACTGCTATCGACGACAAGGATTTTACTGGAGGCAATAATAATTATTGTGATATTAACGGACTTCAATCGATTATGAAGAGACTATTGAAATAGCCGTTCTAAAAAAAATGAAGTGGAGTGAACTAAGAAGCACTCTACTTCATTTCTTTTGTCTTATGTATATAGGATTGATATTGACAATACAATTGGTTCAACATTATGTAAAGGATATAATATTTCTTTTTCGTGTTCAGGATTTGCTCTGTCTGTAATTTCTTCCCGATAACTTTTCAGTGTAAAATTATCATGTCTTCTAAAGTACAAAAATTCCACATTACCTCTTATATAATCATAACCTGAGAAAACCACAAACTGATCAGGAAGCCGTCATTTTTGACACACACCTCCACTTGTTCCTCCAAAGGACAGTTCCCCGTTAATGGCAATCTATTCCCTATGTACATACATCCTTCCTTTTTTAGTCCTATCCATAGACTTTTATCCCAGCCATTTATATGTTCCGTACTATCAACAGATACAGACAACTCATAGTTATGTCCTTTAATACATAACACTATTCAGTTCCCAGAGCCACATTTGCCTGACATTTGCAGCGGTACAATCAGCAATATCGTCATATACACCACTCTCACAACCGTCTTCTTTATCAACATTGACATCCCTATATTCTTAAAAACGACTTTCAGTTAGATTACACAATTTAGGGACACCCCGATATTATCATTAGTATTTATACCGACTTATGATTAAAGCAAATACCAGATAGGCAAACAACACAATCCCCATATATGCCAACGACCTGTAGGGAAAATATGTCATTGCATCACACCAGAAAAAAAGCAGGCAGTATAGCTGGAACAGCAATCCACAGCTTCCTTTTGATTGTCAGTCCGACTATCGTTCCAATCATCATAGATATCGCTAATACCACGGTACTGTACATTATCGCTATTCCCATAGATATATCCCAATGTGCTATCGGCCAAATATAGTTTATCACACCTATCCCACAATAATAGCATAGGCACAGAACAATAATCATTATGCCCCAGACAAGAAATTTCATACCTACAATCTTTTACGCAAAACGAATACAGTTTATAGTCATTAATCTGGATATTTATGCATGACGACATATATTTGCAAAAACTGGCAGTATCA
>ERZ780013.508-NODE-508-length-12599-cov-5.32964_pt1 | contig 12599 bp, 9 predicted proteins | sample MGYA00511178_ERZ780013 | MGnify/ENA primary metagenome ERZ780013 (study PRJEB29588, sample SAMEA2149568) | human gut metagenome | biome: human gut; feature: human-associated habitat; material: faeces | place: Denmark | collected 2008/2010 ... | reverse complement strand
CTCGCGTATCTGTCTTCACATGCAACTAATCGCTATTTTATCCCGAATTGGGGTATCTTTTAATCACTTGACCTCCTCCGAATAAATCCGAGCCAGATTATTGCCCATCACCGCAAAAACGCCAAACAAAACACCACAAAAATTAGTTGCAGGCCACCACAAAAGTTAGCTGCAATACAAATCAATTCATAGCATTAAATATTCACTATATTATTGTTTACATACCGGCGTCAAAATCATACCGCCTGCTTGAAGGACTGAAATCCTACGACACGGCGGAGAACTGGCGGAACAATGCACCGGAAGCATCGCGCAACTCGCGTTTTTCCGCCAGCTGCTCGCTCAGTTGCTTCGCCTTCGAATAAATCGCCTCGGCAAAACTCGTATCACCGTTGCTCATCGCCGTTGCAAAGTCGCAGCCAAGAGTGGCTCCGGCATTGCTGTACTCATAAAGCGTCCATAAGCGGTAGGCGGCATCGTCGCCTCTTTCAGCACGACATTTTTCCACCGCCATAAGCACGGCGTTGTCCACATCCGCCATTGCGGGCAGGTCGCCCGAAGCACATGCCGTCTGTCGAAGAAGAGCAAACAATTGCGCGTCGCCTTCAAGCGTGTCAGACTTCAGCGTGCGCTCACTCATTTCCTGCAAAATGGATTTATAAGTATTTTTCATTATCGGATTTATTAGAGTTAGATTTATCGTACATTGCAAATGTATTAATTCAAATCTATTTCACACAACAATTACAGCGTGCTTTTTTGTTAAAATTACCTAATCCAACACTCTTTTACCCAATGGTTTCATTACCTCGCCACGCCTTCTGATTAAAGATTGTTAATTACGCATCACGCGTCTTGGTCTATGCCGGAAACGTTGTAATTTTACTATTTAAAATGCTTATGAATATGAAAAATGCTATAATCGTAGGCGCCACTTCGGGTATCGGTCTTGAGGTGGCACGCATAATGCGGAGCGAGGGCGTCAACATAGGGGTGGCTGGCCGCAGAGAGGACAGGCTGCGCAAGTTTGCCGAAGAAGGCGGCAACGTTGTGTGGCAACGCATCGACGTGACCGACGAAAACGCAGGCGGGCTGCTCGTTGATTTGGCGGAGCGCATGGGCGGCGTCGACACCATCCTGCTCGTTTCTGGGATAGGAAGCCAGAACCGCGACCTCGACCCGGGCATAGAAATCGCAACGGCAGAAACAAACGTTGTGGGATTCACCCGTATGATCGATGCGGCATTCAACTATCTGAAAAGCCATGGTGGCGGACACATCGGCGCCGTAAGCTCGATTGCCGGGACTAAAGGGCTGGGCATCGCCCCGGCATACTCTGCCACAAAACGCTTTCAAAACACTTACATACAATGCTTGGCGCAACTGTCGGCAATGACTCGCGCCAACATCACGTTCACCGACATCCGTCCGGGATTTGTCGACACCGACCTGCTGAGGTCGGGCAACTACCCGATGCTTATGCGCCCGGAAAAGACCGCACGGATGATTGTCGACGCCTTGCGCCGTAAAAAACGTGTGGCAACAATCGACTGGCGATACCGCTTGCTCGTGGCGGTATGGAGAATGATTCCCGACTGCATCTGGGAAAGAGCGGAAATTCAAACAAAACAATAAAATAATAGAAATGAAAAAACTTTTTGCAACAATCATCGTTGCGTCAACGGCTGCGGTGGGCTTTGCCGCCACTCCGTTGTGGATGCGCGATGTGAAAATCTCGCCCGACGGAAAGCAGATTGCATTCTGCTACAAGGGCGACATCTACAAAGTTGCCTCTACTGGAGGCTCTGCCGTGCGGCTAACATCGCACGACTCATACGAGTCGGTGCCTGTATGGTCGCCCGACGGAAAGCAGATTGCTTTTGCCAGCGACCGATACGGCAACAACGATGTGTTTATTATGAATGCCGACGGCGGTTCGGCAGTGCGTCTGACCACAAAGTCGGGAGGTGAAGCGCCTGAGGCTTTCTCTCCCGATGGAAAATATGTCTATTTCTCAGCCAACAATCAGAAACCTGCGGCAAGTGCGCTGTTCCCCGACGTGTTGCTTGAGCTGTACAAAGCGCCAGCCAGTGGCGGCCGCCAGGAGCAGGCTCTCCCTACTCCTGCCGAATGCCTGTCGTTTGCCAAAGACGGCAGCATGTTTGTATATCAGGACCGCAAGGGTTATGAAGACGTATGGCGCAAACATCACACGTCGTCTGTGACACGCGACATCTGGGCATACAACACCAAAACTGGCAAGCACACCAACCTGACGGCTCATGCCGGAGAGGATTTGTGCCCGGCTTTGTCGGCCGACGGCAGCACGGTGTATTTCCTCAGTGAGCGCAATGGGGGCTCGATGAACGTATACTCTATGCCGCTCGCAAACCCGGCGGCATTGACAAAGATTTCCGACTTCAGCACTCACCCGGTGCGCTTCCTCAGCGTTGCCGACAACGGCACGATGTGCTACACCTACGACGGAGCCATCTACACTCAGCTAAACGGTGAGAAACCGGCGCTCGTCGACATCGACATTGTGCGCGACGACGTTGACCTGCCGTCAAGCCTGTCGTTCACAAACGGCGCTACTTCGGCAAGCGTGTCGCCCGATGGCAAGCAGGTGGCTTTCACCGTGCGCGGCAATGTGTTTGTGACATCGGTGGAATATGGCACAACAAAACAAATAACCAACACCGTGGAGGGCGAGGCCGACGTTGACTTCGGCGCCGACAACCGGTCGCTCGTATATGCCAGCGAACGCAACGGGCATTGGGGGCTTTACACGGCTCGCATAAAACGCTCCGACGACCTCAACTTCCCTAATGCTACTCTAATCGACGAGCAGCCGCTGCTCGCCGACTCTCTCGCCGACCGCCAGAATCCGAAATTCTCGCCCGACGGAAAAGAGGTGGCTTTCATCGAGGATGAATGCCGGCTTATGGTGGTCAACGTGGCCACTAAAGCTGTGAGGCAGGTGACCGACGGTTCGGAATGGTTTATGGGTGGCTTCAACTATGCCTGGTCGCCAGATGGAAAATGGTTCTCGCTTGAAATCATCGGCAACGGACACGACCCTTATTCCGACGTGGCTATCGTAAAGGCTGACGGATCGGAGAAGCCGGTAAACCTGACTGGCAGCGGATACTTCAGCTCGCAGCCAAGATGGGTGCTCGATGGAAACGCTGTGCTTTTCCTCACAGACCGCTACGGCATGCGCAGCCATGCTTCGTGGGGTTCGCTCAACGACGTGATGCTTGTGTTTATGAACAAGGACGCCTACGACAAATTCCGACTTAGCAAGGAGGATTACGAATTGCAGAAGGAATTGGAAAAGGAGCAGAAGAAAAATGCCGAAAAGGCTGACACCGACAAGAAAAAAGGCAAAAAGGAAGACGACAAGAAGGCTGACAAGAAAGAAGAGAAAAAAGACATTGACGTGCAACTTGACGGCATCGAGGACCGTATTGTGCGCATCACGCCAAACTCTTCCGAAATTGCCGATGCCATCGTCGATGCCGATGGAGAAAGCCTGTACTACCTGTCGGCTTTCGAGGAGGGTTACGACCTTTGGAAACTCGACTTGCGCAAAAAGAGCACGGAATGCCTGAAGAAACTCGACACGTCGTCGGCTCAGTTCGACGTGCAGAAAGACGGCAAGTGCATTTTCATTCTCGGCTCACGCATAATGCAGAAACTCACCGTGGCTTCCGACAAGATGGAACGCATCAGCTACAAGGCTGAGATGAAGATGGATTTGGCAAAGGAACGCGAATATATGTTTGACCACGTTTGCCGCCAGGAGGCCCGCCATTTCTACCGCACTGACATGCACGGTGTGGACTGGCCGATGATGACAGCTGCATACCGCAAGTTCCTGCCTCACATCAACAACAACGCCGACTTTGCCGAGCTGCTCAGCGAAATGCTCGGTGAGCTAAGCGTGTCGCACACGGGTGGCAGATACCGTGCCGGTGCCCGTGGAGAAGCCACTGCCAACTTAGGTCTGTTCTACGACCTTTCGTATGAAGGAAAGGGCGTGAAAATCGACGAGGTGATTGCCGGAGGTCCTTTCGACAACGCGTCTTCAAAGGTGAAGAAGGGATGCATTATCGAGAAAATCAACGGACAGGAAATTTCTGCCGACACCGACTTCTATGCGCTGCTCGCCGGGCTGACCGGAGAGAAGGTGCTGATTTCGCTTTCCAATGGCGGCAAGCAGTGGGACGAGGTGGTGAAACCTATCTCTGACGGCGCTTGCGGTGCTTTGCTCTACCGCCGATGGATCAAACAACGCGCCGCCGACGTGGACCGCTGGTCAAACGGCCGCTTGGGATACGTACATATCGAATCAATGGACGACAACAGTTTCCGTACAGTGTACTCTGACGTGCTTGGTAAATACAACAAGAAGGAGGGCATCGTGATCGACACCCGTTTCAATGGTGGCGGACGCCTCCACGAAGATATCGAAATTCTGTTCAGCGGAACAAAATATCTCACTCAGGTGTACCGCGGAAGAGAAGCGTGCGACATGCCGAGCCGCCGATGGAACAAACCTTCAATCATGGTGCAGGGCGAGGCCAACTATTCCAACGCTCACGGAACGCCTTGGGTATACAAACACATGCGTCTCGGCAAACTTGTCGGCGCTCCGGTGCCTGGCACCATGACAAGCGTTTGGTGGGAACGTCTGCAGGACTCTTCGCTGATTTTCGGCACTCCGGTCATCGGATATCGCACCGCGGAAGGAAATTACCTTGAGAACTCGCAACTGGAGCCCGACATCTATGTGCTGAACTCTCCTGAGGACGCTGCCAATGGTTTGGACGCACAACTGAAAGCTGCGGTCGACGAGCTCCTTCGCGAACTCGACGCAAAAAAATAAGCCCTAACACGGCTTGACTAAGACAAGCGGATGCGACACCTCTCGCATCCGCTTATCCTTTAATATTGCGAACGTTGCGACAAAAAAACTCCGTAAATGTTTGCCGTATGGAAAAATATGCGTACATTTGCACGCCATTACAGAAGTCGCCTTTACCAGCGGCGCGTAACTTTGTAATAATAAAAAAGATATAGAAATGAAAAAAGACATTCATCCATCAAACTATCGCGAGGTTGTCTTCAAAGATATGTCGAACGGCGAAACTTTCATCACTCGCTCGACTGTCGCTGCTAAGGAGACAATCGAAATCGACGGCGTTACTTACCCGCTCGTAAAACTCGAAATCACGAGTTCTTCTCACCCTTTCTTCACTGGTAAGCAGAAATTGGTCGACACAGCCGGCCGCGTAGACAAGTTCATGAGCCGCTACGGAAACCGTCTCAAGAAATAAGGTTCAGAAGAACATCAAAATATCCTCAAAACAAAACAACAAAGCAGGGACAGCCTCTTCGGCAGTCCCTGCTTTGTTGTCTAACGCACACTTATGCACACAAGATGCCCTATCCGTAAGGTCTGGCTGTTTTCATCATAAGCCAAGGTATGTTTTCAACGCCTCGACATATTCTTCAAAAGCCTTTCTTCCATCGTAAGTAATTGAGCATGTCGTCCTGGGACGCTTGCCCGACATTCCCTTTTCAATAGAAATATATCCCGCGGTAGACAGCTTTTCAAGCTGAACGCTGAGATTGCCGGCTGTAGATTCGGTTTTCTCCTTGAGATAAACGAAATCTGCCTCTTCAACATTCATCAGTATGGAAATTACAGCAAGACGGAGTTGCGAGTGCAGAAGCGGATTCAGTTCTTTCATTTTTCTTTTCGTGCCTTATGGTTGAGAATATGGCCGGGAATTATCATCATCGCCACAAACGCGATTATAAACAATGGCATATACCATGATGCATAAAGCTCTACATCCCCGGCGATGCATGCCTCCGTAAATAAGCCTGCAAACAATCCTATCGCACCTCCAACAATAAGCGTTGTCTCTTTGAAAACAATTCCCTGGGCAACCTCGGCGAAGGGAACGATTATCAGAGCGAACGCCAACATCATAGGCCATGCGTCAATTCCTTTGACAAGCAGAAATGCGAGGCAGATGGCTGTGGCGGCGATTGCACTGAAGCCGACTGTAGACCAAATGCGGGATGTGAGTGTGTCGGAATAACTTTTTACCCCTTTTTCAATCTGTTGTTTCTTTGCCTTTATCGGAGCAACGATGCCTCCAATAATCCAAACAAGAAACCATAGCCAGTTCCACACAGGATTTTGTGTAATCACGAGGAGTATCCATATCAATGCAGAAACGGCAACTGTCAGGTAGCCAAACAGCAGCAAAATGCGTCCATCGCCAATATAGCGTTGCTTAGTAAGTGCTATCATCGAAGTTATCACTTCGAGACCTTCTCTTTCGGTGAGTTTTCTGTCTTCCATTTTATGAAAAATTTGATGGTTAATACTTGGTTTATAAAATAAACCATTTGGCTTTGAAAAAAGAGCGGTCTCGCCTGTCCGCCCTTGAGTCGAGTGCAAATTTAATTTGGTTTATATTATAAACCAAATTTTTCAGAGAAAATTCATTGACAGTGCGCCTATTTCCAGCTTGTGTGGCAGAGGTGCACTGCAACCTTATTCATCTATGCATTAACCTTATTCCACTATGATTTTCCGAACGTTTGACGGATTAGCGTTCCGAACAGGGCGCAAAATATATATTCCAGGCGTCAAACCAGAGATTTCCGCTTCTTGCATATTCGTCCGTATGCAGACGCCCATAATATCAAAGACATCATAATTTGTGTCGCCATCGGAAACGACATCTTCCACACCACTGTCATCACCGACAACAAACGTTCCCTCAAACAACGAAATCAAGCCTTCCGTATCCGATGCCGCTCGGATTCTATAGCGGTAACTGCCGTCATCCAGCGATGAGACATCAAAACCTATGCGTTTGGTTGCTGCCTCTCTATTTGCACTGGCTGTTCTTATACTCTTTATGAGTGAAAGAGTCTGCGACTTAACTACTTCTCCATTTTTAAAAGCCTCAAACTCATAGTAGTCGGCACTCTCATCCACTGGAAGCGTAAGCACTCGTTCGCGGCCCTCTGTATACACTTTCACAAAAGCCTCCACTGTCTCATCCTCGACAATCTCAAATTTATTCCATGCATCCGACGCTTCATAATACTTCTTGGCTCCAACCGGCACACGGATTCGCGGATTGCTTTTTGTTATAAACACATCATTCGGCAGCATTTTTGGCGGACAAATCCAATGTGCGGTCACTTCTGTCAGCGACCCTTTTACAAATGTATACGCTCCAATATAAGAAACCGAACCTGGGATATCGATGGTCTTGAGTCCGTCAAGATACATCATGGAATTTCCGTAAAGCACCTGCAATGATGCCGGAAAAACGAATTCAGTCAATTTCGGACACCCCTCCATCGCGCTGAAAAATCTCAATCGCGAATTTTCAGGGAATGTCACTGTCTGCAGTTCCATGCAATATTTAAAATCATCAACCACATATTTTACAGAGGATGGGAAGGCTACCGAAACAACTTTCGAATTGTTAAACGCGCCTTCAGTTCTGACCAACTTATATTCTTTCCCATTATAACTAACCGTTTCAGGCAATACTATATCTCCTGAATATTGTCCCTCGTTTGGTGGTAGCAGAACGGCTTTGTTGCCGCGCAATCGATACCGCAGTCCTGCAATATCGGCATAAATGGTTGCCTCTTCAACCGGCATCTCATCCAATGAGAAAAAACACCACGGCTTTGTCAATCTATAGGTGGGGAGGGAGCCTGACGGCACGTGTATCTCTACAGGTGTCGGACACATAGAGCCTTTATAATCCACATCGTTATAACCCGACAACTCCAAGATATTCAACGGAGTATTGACAGGTCTTTTCCACTTCAAAAACAAATCCTTGATATTCGTTGCAAGTGACAAATCTCCCATACGCCACACTGTCGACGGTATCACAAGATCTGCAAATGCTCCACAAAATGCCCTCACTCCGATTTCCTGCAAACCTTCAGGCAGCCGGAAATGATCCGGGACTACCTGTCCTCTATTTTTGCAGAAGAACATAAACCCATAATCCTCTATCACTTTCAATTGTTAGTCTTCTTCTATTTCAATATCGTCAATTACTGCCGATTCGAATGCTCTTTTTTCTACCACTTCAACAGTTTTGGGTATAAACACCTTGTCCAATTCCATGCAGGCGGCAAACGCTCTCCTTCCTATCGACTTGACTGTATATTCTCTTCCGTCCACTTTTATAGACGACGGTATGATTATACGTCCTTGGTATGTAGAATTAAGTTCGTTTTTGGCAACTACCCTTGCTGCCATGGCTCCAGGGTCGAGAACGTAATATATCCCGTCAACACATATTACTCCATCATCGACCGGATCATCCAAGCCTCCTGTGCCGGAGACTTCAACATTTGTCTGATTTCCTTCTCTATCACAAAGCGCAGCCAGCATGTCGTCCGGTTTTTGCATTCTCCCGACTGCACAGTCACTTGCTTGTTCTTTTGAGTTCGGATTTACAGCTGCTGCCTCCATATAACAAGACAACATCAGCATCGCCAACAGCATTGCCGGCAATAGTCTTCTTCTGTGGTACTTATTGGTAATCATAATTACTTGTACTATGTGTTAAATGAAATCCTTAAAAGATTATTATGTCTAAGCAAAATATCCACTACGTTTACAAATTTATAGTCACAAACCACCTTTTACAAATGTTTTGTTGGTTAAAATTCATTAAATATGTTTTTAAACACACTTTTCCTATCCTTTATATCTCACTTAGGCACAACGCAATGACTATGATATAAAAAAACAATTACAGAATCAAGCAAACCGCTATCGAAGAGCGATTCCTTACGCACAACAAACATTGCGAGGGAGCATGTCGGCAACCGCATGCTCCCTCGCTATATGTTTTGTAGACTCGTTACTCTCCCCACTTCTTCGGCTGCCATACGGAACCTTCGCGGAAGTGCTGGATGGGTAGGTCTTGAGTGGTGTAAACCACATAGAAGCGATTATGCCTTACCAATCCACCCTCGTAGAAAACCCAGCTTTTGCCTGACCGGTCGCCGGCATACCAGTTCCAATTCTTCTTATCCCAAAACTGGTTGAACTTGTTTTCTTCCGTTTCTGTGGCATTCATGCGCAGCTCACTTCCGCCAGTCGATGAGATAATCACGTCGTGGTTGTCGATATTGGCGAAACCTATGGCGGTAATCTTCTTCGACGGGTCGATGTCTACGCCCTCGTCATAGTACTTCACAAAAAGATAGTTGTTGTCGAGCGCTCCATCCATATCATGATCAGCATGCACGCCTCGCGGAATGTAGTATTTTCCACCGTTGAAGTCTTTGGCTGTTCCCTCTTGACAGAACACGGCATCCACGATGCCTAAGCATTTGTCGCTTGGCGCCAACGCATAATAGATATACTTGTCGTCATTGTCTGTAGCGTCTATATAATGATGGCAAGTCGGCTCGAATGCATATCCATTTTCACACGGAGCATTGGCGTTTGCCATGACGGGATAATAAGTCAAGTAGTTGTTCTGATCGTTCGGGTCTTGCGCAACAAAGGGTGTTGGTTCTCCATTCTTATGCCCGTTCGAGCCGCTCTTGATCATGATGTCTGCCAACACCAATCTCGACTTTGCCCGCTGCACCACCTGTTTAGAGTCGAGGTAGTCGTCTTTGGCGTTGAGCAACTCGCTGTAGTTGTTCAGCAGACGGGTAACTGCCTCAATGTCGGCTTCTGTTTTATCCGTAACCACTTGGTCGTAGGTAAACGCTATCTGACCAACCAGCTCTTCGATAGGATACAGACGGCAGAGGGTGTTGTCTTTATCATCGCTGCTCACGTTGTAGCCAATGAGCGCCCACTTACTGTCGGAACCGTCGGTATTGAAGCCGTCGAGCCACTTCTGCGGATCGTCGATGGCAAGGTCGCCTCCGGTAGAGGTTTGCAGGGATACTGCCTTGCTAGCTTTCTCGTAGTTCTCGTTTTGGTAAGCCACGTCGAAATGTCCCTCCGCATAGTCGCTATGGGCATTCGCATAGATATCTTTCCACGTCTTGCCGGTGCTTGTTGGTTTGCTGCGCGAGAGGCTGCCCTGCGCGTCAAAGCCAACGCTATATTCATAAACGTTCTCCTGACGGCCGTAGATATAGATGTTGTAGCCGCCAAACGAGCCTTGCGTGATAATGTCGGTGCCCCAGTCGTCGTAGAATGCGGTCGTATTGATGTTGTCTACGTTCAAAGCTCTGACAAAGGTGGGCGAAAGCAGTGCCAGCAAGGCGGGGTCTTTCTTCTCCTGCTCGAAGGCCGACATATTCATGCGCACCTCCGACATCTTCACGCGATACAGATTCAGATAGTATTCGTATGACTCGCTTGTGGAGAGGCTTCCGCTCACTCCAAGGTCAAACGAGCCTGTCCAGACATAGGAGGGCTTCTTTTTCAGCATAGAGGTCAATTGTCTTTCATATTCCGCGTCTCCCAGAAAATCCTTAATATCCTTCAATATGCCTTTTTCTGAAGATGTCAGACCTTTCTTTCGTGTCTTCTTAAACGATGCTCCCACATTGACCGACCAGTCCTCCATAGTCTTCTCGTAGCTGTCGCCCGAGAATTCAAGCATCGAGAACTGTTTTTGCGTGGTGTTGGCGGTCAGATACTCCTCGCCAAGCTTGCTGATTTGGTCATAAAGGAGCACGCTGCCAAGCGTGTTGCCTACCGGTCCGTAGCAGCGGGTTCCCTTGCCCAACACTTCGCTGTAAACGGAGGTGATGGCATCTCCGGATTTTGTCGTGGCACCTTTCTGTCGGAGCACCATCAACACGGTGCGTGCCTCCTCTGGAAACTCTTTGGGTATAATCTTTACCGGAATAACCACAAATGGCTTGTCGAGTGCTTTCTGCATTTGGGCAACGGCACACCACTTGCCGTCATTGCGTTGCTCGCAGTTGAATTTAACGTACTCGTTCTGCGCCGTCTCTATGTCCACCATGCGCAAAACGCTCAACGGCAAGGCTCGACTGTCCTCGTCACCCTCTTCTATTATATGTATAAGCACACTGCCGGCCACATCATTTGTCCCTTGCGGCACATATTCTTCGATTCCTACCTCTCCTTTCAGGACTCCATCATCCTGGCATCCAGTCAAGCAAAATAGTCCACTTAGAATCGACAGCGATGCCACCGAATTTTTCAGATACTTTATTCGCATAATTCTGTTTTTTAGTATTGATAAATATTGCGTGAAAGTATATAAAAAAAGCATCGGAGACGTGCTAAAACCACAAAATCAGGTGTCAATTCTACAATTCAGACGTTTTCGAACGGTTTGTGGCTACCTTCATCAAGTATTCGCTGGGCAAAGAGCCTGTGTATTTCTTGAAGCTTCTCAATGCAGTTTCTTTCGACCGGAAGCCAACGAGGAAGAAAGCGTCCTGCACACTCTTCACCTTGCCATCTTCCGCAATGCGACAGAAAGCCTGCACTCTGTGGCGGTTAATCAGATCGGCAAAGTTGACGTAGCCTGCCTCCTGTATGGCTTGGGCAAGATAACTGCGGTTGGTGCCCAACATCTGAGCCAGACTGGCAACGGTGAGGTCTGGGTTTTTCCACACTTTCTCCTCTTCAAGCAAATGATTTAGCCGAATGACAAGAGGATTTTCTTCTTCCTCCGACGGCGAGCATGACTTTACAGGTTCTACTGGCAATTCGGTGGGACAATCCGATGGGAGGCAAAAGCGAGCGAACAGTTCCTCATAAGTCACTATCATAGCCAGCGTGAGGCAAACAAACAGATGCACCACACTGACCGACGCACTGCGAGTCAGCATAAACACGGCATAGAGAGCGGAAATAAGCAGAATGGTGTACGTATAATGCCTTATCCAACGCAAACGGACGCGGCTCTTCATCCAGTTATAGGGGATGACGTGGAGCAGCAGGGCGGATGGAAGAATGATTCCGAAAAGAAGAATAAGACGCCAATAGACATTCGGCTCTCCGATGTGGGCAAGCATATCGCCAAACGTCTGCAACTGACGGAGCTTAATTCCTGACAGATAAAAAATGACTCCAATTAATATGGAGGGCAACAACAGCATGAACAATCGCCGTGCATTGAGCCATCCCGGACGAATCACCTCTATAGGATATAAACAAAGCAGCGTCACCATAAGCAATCCACCAACCAAATTCACAGGCTGAAGTACTCCCGACGGCACCAACTGCCCGTCCACAAAGGCGCGGCTGGAGAACAACAACGCCAAAAACATCCATACAAAACTGAGGGTAAGCCGCGACCGGTCGCCATCGCACCGGCGCATCCATAGAATAAAAGCACATAAGGCAAACGCACACGAAGCACTGCCTAACACAAATTGCATTAGCGCCATTTTTCGGCTCCTCCTGTCGCCTGTAGTGAAGGTGTTAATTCATAGTTCATCATTTAGCTCCTTTTCAAGGCAAAGATAAGTATTTTTTCCAACGAAACAAGCTATCCCCAAGGAAAACCGCCGAAGTGCGGTTTAATACGTTAGCACTGGGTTGGCTCGCCTACCCCGTGACACCGATGCACGCG
>ERZ780013.493-NODE-493-length-12973-cov-2.20499_pt1 | contig 12973 bp, 14 predicted proteins | sample MGYA00511178_ERZ780013 | MGnify/ENA primary metagenome ERZ780013 (study PRJEB29588, sample SAMEA2149568) | human gut metagenome | biome: human gut; feature: human-associated habitat; material: faeces | place: Denmark | collected 2008/2010 ... | reverse complement strand
CAAGACCGCCTCGTTATGACCGCTTCGATATCTCTCCAAGTTGTTTTTGTTCGTCGCCATCAACCGGCGACTTGTACATATTATCACTTTACCATCTTTGTGTCAACATCTTTTTTCAAAAAATTTGAAGCAATTTTTAAATCCTCAGGAGTGGTGATTTTCAGGTTCTCATACGCCCCCATTATCACCTTCGTTCTGACGCTGCTATAACGCTCCACTATCATTGTGTCATCCGTTATAACCTGACATTTGTCATGCGCCAGTCCATCATAACAGGTAAGCAGAAGTTCCCTGTTAAAACTCTGTGGAGTCTGAACCTGCCACAGCCTGGATCTATCAGGAGTATCCACTCCCATCTGATCCTCATCTACTATCTTGATGGTATCCTTCACAGGTACACCCACTGTACACGCAGAATATATCTTTACTGCATCTATGGAATCTGTGATGATTTTCTGGGTTATGCATGGTCTCGCACCATCATGGATGAGTACATACTTCGCACCATCCGCCGCAATAAGTCCATTATGTACGGAGTCATAGCGCTCTGCCCCACCGGTCACGATCTTCCTGACTTTGGTGATGTTGTACCTGTCTACTATGTCATTTCTGCAATATTCTACATAATCCTCACCTGTGACAAGGATTATGTCATCAACCGGACTGTCCTGAAAGGCCTTGAGCGAATAATACAGTACGGGATAATCCCCCAGCGTCATAAACTGCTTAGGTATATCGCTGTGCATCCTGCTGCCCTTTCCGGCTGCAAGGACTATTGCCGTGACCTTTACTTCATCCACTGTATCAAAGATTTCTATATTTGATTCCTTGTAATCAGCATTATCCGCATCGCCCATGTTCATCTTCTCCCTAGTAGTAGTCTGACACCATCACACACTTGACCAGGCTGGTTATCTCTCACCCAGCTTGAGGTTTGGTATGGCATTCAGATCCCATCCATGTCTTGTTCCATTTATGTATTCGTAGTATCCCGCCGCACCTATCATGGCCGCATTGTCCGTGCACAGTATCGGCGATGGATGATACAATGTAAGCCCAGCCTTCTCACAGGCCGCCTTCATGCTGGCTCTGAGAGCAGAATTGGACGCAACTCCGCCAGCTATGGCTATCTTATCCATATGGTATTCCTTTGCCGCAGCAACCGCATGCTCTGTGAGCACTTCCGTTACTGCTTTCTGGAACGATGCTGCCACATCGGCCTCATTGATCTGCTCGTCTCTCATATGAGCCTGATTGATATAGTTGAGCACTGCGGACTTCAGGCCACTGAAGCTAAAGTCATAGGCTGATTCTGCCACCTTTGCCCTTGGAAATTCTATAGCGTCAGGGTTGCCCTCCTTCGCCTTACGATCTATCTTCGGTCCTCCCGGGTAACCCAGTCCTATAGCCCTTGCTACCTTGTCAAATGCCTCTCCTGCCGCATCATCCCTGGTTATTCCCAGTATCTCAAACTTGCCGTAATCGACTACCTTTACAAGATGTGTGTGACCTCCTGACACAACAAGGCACATGAACGGAGGCTCAAGCTCCTTGTTCTCTATATAATTCGCTGCGATATGACCTTCTATATGATGCACACCAACAAGTGGTATATCTTTTGCAAATGCTATGGCCTTGGCTGCTCCCACACCAACGAGAAGAGCGCCAACAAGCCCCGGGCCATATGTGAACGCAACCGCATCTATGTCATCCAGTGTGCACTCTGCCTCTTTGAGCGCCTGTCTTATGACCTGTGTAATCTTCTCTATGTGCTTTCGCGAAGCTATCTCCGGCACAACGCCTCCATAAAGTGTATGGATATCTATCTGTGAATATATTATATTTGACAGTACGTTTCTTCCATTCACAACAACCGCTGCGGATGTCTCATCACATGAGGATTCTATAGCCAGTATCTTTACATCTTTCTCCATAATTCATCTCACCTTTGTCGATCTATTCTACTCCTCCGAAAACTTGAGCGTTGTTGTCGTCCTGTCCTTTGCTGCAATAGTTCTCGGGAATATCTCTCTTATCTCATCCATAAACACCGCCGGTTTTGCCATCGACGGACTGTAATGTGTAAGCCACATCTCCCCCACATCTGCCTTTGCCGCTATGGCCGCAGCCTCCTGCATCATCATATGCTTATGCTCTATGGCTTTTATCTCTTTCTCCTTTTCGCCGTACATGCCCTCGCATATGAACAAATCTGATCCGGCTGCATACTTCTCTATAAGGGGGGTCGGTCTGGTATCTGTGCAGTATGTGAGCTTCAGGCCCTTGCGGTCAGGACCAAGCACCATATCAGGAGTATATATGTGTCCATCCTCCTCGTATGTGTTGCCCTTCTGCAAGCCATTCCAGTATTTCATTGGAATCTCATTCTCTCTAGCTCTGTCCACGCTGAATTTTCCTGTTCTTGGAAGCAAAAGGGAATATCCATAACATGTCACATTGTGATTAACCCTGAATGCATCCACCCTGAGATCCTCCCACATAAAGCTCTCCTCAGCCTCCGAGAGCTCCTGGAACCTGATCTCAAACGGAAGCTCAGGCGCTATAACCCTTAGGGAATTGACTACCTTCTCAAGTCTCTTTGGGCCAACCATAAGAAGTGGCTCCGTTCTCTCGGCATTGCCTATCGTGAGCAGCAGCCCCGGCAATCCGCTTATATGATCTGCATGAAAATGTGTGAAGCAGATCACATCTATCTGCTTAAAGCCTATCATGCCCTGCTGACGCATTGAGGTCTGGGTTCCCTCTCCGCAGTCTATCAGCATCTCGTGTCCGTTATATCTGACCACGAGAGATGTAAGTGCCCTGTATGGCAGCGGCATCATCCCTCCGGTCCCCAAAAGACATACGTCTATCATCTTCTATCTCCATTTCTAAGGCAGAGTCTATATGCATACTCTATGCATACTCTGTCACATCATCTATCCTTGGAGGTATGACACATTCATTTACAAGTCTGTCGTAACAGTCCTCACACATCCTGAGTGTGTATTTTCTGCCATCCTTGCGCGAGAAATATCCCCACTCCTTCTGAATAAGGACGTAATCCTCCTTGTTATGCATATCTCCAAATACAATTATCCTTCCACACCTATTACATCTGATCTCACTCATATTTATCTCCTGTCCGACTGCACGCAGCCCTGTTATGAGTCTGATTATAAGCCAGATCCTTCACAGAATATACCGACAATGTTTTCCAGCCGTGCAAATGTGGTCTCCACGCACTGTATATTCTGCATATATCTATTACTACAACTGTTTTTGCATAACCAGACCATCCTCCACCGGTGAGTCGTAGTATTTTTTTCTTGTAGAAATTTTTATAAATCCAAACTGCTCATACATAGCTATCGCAGCAGCGTTGGATTCCCTGACTTCCAGAAATATGCTCTGCACATTCCTGTCCTTGCAGTCATCGATCATGGCTTCCATCAGCTTAAAGCCGATGCCACGACGTCTTGATCCGGCATCCACTGCTACCCTGAGCAGATCTGCACTGTCACACACCGCCGAATATATGATATAGCCGGCGATTTCTCCTTCAGAAGTCTCAAGGATCTTGACATGATCGTATGTCCCCTGTATAGATGAGGACACCATCTCCTCATTCCACGGATGCGAAAACACCGCCATCTCAAGTGCAGCTATCCCGGCCAGGTCTTTCATATCTGCCAGTCTCGGGCGTACATGGGAAAAACAGCTATTCATGTCCATCATTCTCCAGTTTTGCCTTTTCAGCTCTCTCCCGCTCTGCCTGTGACTGTCTGAGATATTCAGGGGCAAATGTATCCCCCTCCTCATACTGTCCGGCCGCATATCTCACCTGGGCTGCGGCTGCCACCGAGCCAGCTCTCTGCTTATTCATGTGTGCCGGAGCAAATGCGTAGTCTGCCGTCATCTTCTCTTTTAAAACATCAGCATACACATCTATTCCATCTCCCACAAATATAACCTTTTCCCCTCTCTCATTGAGTTGGTCTATAAGGTCAGCAATATCCATAGGAGTCTGATCCATTATCGTCTCAAGCCTGTCATCACTGTTAAAACTGTAAAGTCCCGTATACACCTGTTTTCTTCTCGCGTCCATGATAGGGCAGATAAGTCTGTCAGTTCCCCACACATTGTATGCAAGCCCCTCAAGTGTCGGCACCGCAATAACCGGTATATTCCATGCAAGTGCAAGTCCCTTGACCGTCGCTGAGCCTATCCTGAGTCCTGTAAATGATCCCGGTCCGGCAGCACCAGCCAGCGCATCAAAGCTCTCTTTGTCCGTCTCTGTCATCTTCACGATCTCTTCCAGCATAGGAAGCAGTGTCTGGGAATGTGTCTTCTTGTAGTTGGTTGTATATTCAGCTATCAAATTATTGTTCTCGACTATGGCAACGCTCGCCACAAGTCCTGAGCTGTCAAATGCTAAGATCTTCATATCTGATCATGCCTCTCTTCTATCGTAATACGCCTGTAATCAAGGCCCTTTGAAAGGTCCTTCTCTATGTCGATTCTGGTGTATGTGCCAGGTAATATCTCCTCGATGAGGTTAGCCCACTCTATAAGACATACTCCATCTCCATACACCATCTCATTGTAGCCTATCTCATCCATCTCGTCCACATCGCCGATCCTGTACACGTCAAAATGATACAGAGGCAATCTGCCCTCGTCATACTCCTTCACAATAGTGAAAGTCGGGCTGTTCACCACTTCAGTGATTCCAAGTCCAGCTGCCACCCCCTGGGATATTATCGTCTTGCCAACTCCCAGATCTCCATATATACAGTACACCTGGCCAGGAGCTGCATTCTGTCCAAGCTGCACTCCTGCATTGTAGGTTTCTTCCTTGCTATTACTCTCTATGACCATATTCTCTCCTGTCTGTCATACATATGTGTTCTCTCCGGTATTCCGGAACTATTCTGTTGCCTCTAAAGATTGAGCGTGATTTTCCTGCCTTTTGCTTCAAATGGTCTGTATGCAACACCAGCCATGTCAAACATTTTCTTGGAGGCTATGGTGCTCTCTGTCATCGCATACTTGTCTGACATATACACTACTTCCTTTATACCGCACTGAATAATAGCTTTGGCACATTCATTGCACGGGAACAGAGTAGAATATATGATCGCATCCTTGAGATTTCCACCTCTGTAATTAAGAATAGAGTTCAGCTCCGCGTGGCATACATAGAAATATTTGTTGTCAAGCGGGGCTCCGGACTTTCCCCACGGCATTGTGTCATCGTCGCATCCTGCCGGCATACCATTATATCCCATGGACAGAATTCTGTTGTTCTTGTCCACTATACACGCACCAACCTGCGTTGACGGGTCTTTGCTTCTCTCTGCCGACATCATCGCAATGCCCATAAAATACTGATCCCACGATATGTAATCTGTTCTCTTCATACCCTGACTCCTTTCAAATTCTTTTATGTTCCATTACCCGGGTGCAGACGCATGAAAGACGCTTCGCGCGGCGTCTGCTTCATCATAAGGAATCCCCCGCCTTAACGGCGGTTCCCCCTTATGATAATTTACGCCGGAGTTTCCCCCGGCGTATATTGTAAGGTCCTGCAGAACAGAACTTCATATGATTCTGTTAGAATTAACGATCGCCGAGTGCGAACTTGTCATGGATCGCGTTCATTGCGCGCTCTGTATACTGCTCGTCGATGAGAACTGTAACTCTGATCTCTGATGTTGAGATCATTCTGATGTTGATGTTCTCATCATAAAGAGCCTCGAACATCTTGGCTGCAACACCTGCATTTGACTGCATTCCTGCACCAACGATAGAAACCTTTGCAACATTCTTGTTGACATCTATGCTCTCAAACTTGCCTATGTTGTTCTTGATGATCTCCTCTGCTTTGTCTGCATTCTCATCACTACATGTGAATGTAATATCCTTTGTTCCATGTCTTCCTACTGACTGCAGTATCATATCTATATTGATGTCATTCTTTGCAAGCAGGTTGAAAAGCTTGAATGCAACACCCGGTGTGTCCTCTAATCCTACAACTGCCACTCTCGCTGAATCCGCATCCGCTGCAACTCCACTAACTAACATCTTCTCCATTCCAGTATCCTCCTTAACTATTGTACCCTCTGAAAAATTGAGACTTGAACGAACAACCAGCTGAACACCGAACTTCTTTGCAAGCTCAACTGAACGGTTGTGCAGAACGCCTGCTCCAAGTGTAGCAAGCTCAAGCATCTCATCGTATGTTATCGTATCCAGCTTACGTGCGGTCTTTACCTTACGTGGATCTGCTGTATATACTCCATCCACATCTGTATATATCTCACACGCATCAGCGTTAAGTGCCGCTGCAAGTGCAACAGCTGTTGTATCTGAACCACCACGACCAAGAGTTGTGTAATCGTCATACTTGTTAATTCCCTGGAATCCTGTGACAATAACTATCTTTCTCTGCTCCAGCTCATGTCTTATTCTCTCAACATCGATTCTCTTCAGACGCGCATTGCCATACACTGAAGTTGTATGCATTGCCACCTGAAATGCTTAAAAAGAGATTGCAGGAACTTTAAGAGAATTCATAGCCATAGCCATAAGCGATACGGACATCTGTTCACCTATTGTAAAAAGCATATCCATCTCTCTCTTAGGTGGATTCTCATTTACCTGCTTAGCCATATCTATCAGCTCATCTGTGTATTTACCCATCGCAGACAGAACTACGACTACGTCGTTCCCCCTCTGCCAGTCCTCAATACATCTTTTGGCCACGTTAAAGATTCTTTCGGTATTTCCAACAGAAGTACCACCAAACTTCTTTACTATTAACATATTGTCCTCCTGATCGCTCATTTGAAAATTTGTATATTTAACTCTTCACCGGAGCGGTCCGGTAAAAAGAAATAAGCCTTTTGTAAAATACCGCAATTCGACTAGGATTGCAAGGTCATTGAATAATATTGTACTAATCCAGCACTCTAAGAGCACTCTTGACACCAATCTTATTGCAACATGCCTCAAATTCACCCTCTGTGATCACTGCTGTAACAAATGCCTTTTCATCGAGATCAGAATCGACATACTCAACATCACCAAATACCGCCTTGATGGCAGCCTCATCCTTCTCATCTGTTCTGACAAAGAATCTGCTCTCTGAGTCCGCAAATGTACCCATCTCAAGTTCTTCGTCCTCCCATATGATAGGAACATGTCTTCCCGCATTCTTCACTGCATCAATAACGTCTGATACAACCGCAGACGCTGTTGGAAGCTTTCCGGCGCCCTTGCCGTAGAACATTACGTCGTCAAGTGCATTACCATGTACAAGTATGCCATTGTATACATCATCTATCTTTGCCAGCGGATTGTCATGTGGAAGCATGACCGGGGCAACATATGAATATAGCTTGCCGTCTGTTTTTCTGGTTGTTCCGACAAGTTTTACAGAGTAACCCATCTTATCCGCATACTTGAAATCATCTGTTGTTATCCTGGTTATTCCCTCCATATGTATCCTGTTGTAATCCAGGTTCTTGCCATATACGAGAGATGTAAGTATAGCTATCTTTCTACACGCATCGCCACCCTCTACATCAGCCTCAGGATTGCGCTCCGCATATCCGAGCTCCTGTGCCTGCTTCAGCACTGTCGCATAGTCAGCCCCCTCTTTATCCATCTTGGTTAGGATGTAATTCGTTGTACCATTGAGTATTCCTGTGATCTCCGTAACATCATCCGCAGTTATGGATGTGTTAAGTGGTCTTATAACAGGAATTCCACCGCCTGCTGATGCTTCAAAGAAGAAATTGATATTGCCCTCTCTGGCAATCTTTATAAGCTCAGGTCCATGAACGGCCACAAGCTCCTTGTTGGAGGTTGCCACACTCTTGCCGGCAAGCAGGCACTTCTTGACAAATGTATATGCAGGCTCAACACCTCCCATAACCTCCACAACGACGCTTATATCATCATCGTTAAGTATATCTTCAAAATCATGGGTGAGAATGTTCTCGACAGGATCCCCAGGAAACTCCCTGAGATCAAGCACTCTCTTAACGTTTATCTCCTGTCCAGCTCTCTTGTTAACAATATCATGGTTGGTGTTAATCACTTCCACAACTCCTGAACCCACTGTACCATAACCTAATACTGCTATATTCACCATGTTTTTATCTCCTTCTTATCTCCTTTTTCTGCATAATAATGCAAGTTTAGTACGTCATTACTTTATCAGTATAAAGCGTCATTGTCAAAGGCTAATTTCTTATCATCAAATGACTCTCATGTGCTGCTACACCTCAACCTTATTCACCCATTTGAGATAGGCTGTCATAAATCCATCAAGATCTCCATCGAGAACCGCCGATACATTTGAATTCTCATAGGATGTACGTTTATCCTTGACCATGGTATACGGTTGGAGCACATACGATCTTATCTGACTTCCAAAACCATTGTCAGTTACCTCTCCGCGGATGTCCGAAATCTTCTCCAGATTCTCCTGTTTCTTCAAAAGATAAAGTTTGGACTTCAGCATCTGCATAGCCTTATTCTTGTTCATGAGCTGTGATCTCTCATTCTGGCACTGAACAACTATACCGGTAGGATAATGTGTGATTCTGATGGCCGATGATGTCTTATTGATATGCTGGCCACCTGCGCCGCTCGATCTGTAGGTATCTATCCTTATATCTTCATCCCTGATCTCTATCTCCAAATCCTGCTCTATATCCGGTATGACATCACAGGATGCAAACGAAGTCATTCTCTTGCCGGCCGAATTGAATGGTGATATTCTTACCAGTCTGTGCACTCCCTTCTCTGACTTGAGATATCCGTACGCATGCTGCCCATTTATCTGAATGGTCACAGACTTTATACCAGCCTCATCGCCCTCAAGGAAATCGAGCACCTCAACACTCATGCCGTGCTTTTCTGCCCATCTGGTATACATTCTGTACAACATACTCGCCCAGTCGCAGGACTCCGTTCCGCCCTCTCCTGAATGGAGTGTGAGTACCGCATTACAGTCATCAAACTCGTCAGTGAAGAGAAGATTTATCCTATACTCCTCAAATTCCTTCGTAAATATATCTATCTGCTCCCCTATCTCAGGCACAAGACTCGGATCATTCTCCTCCTCCGCCATCAGGATCAGTGTATCTATATCCACATAGTCATTCTCAAGCTTCTTATAGTTGTCAACCAGATCCTGAAGTCCCTTCAGTTCCTTCGATACCTCACGGGATCTGTCGATATCATCCCAGAAATCCGGCTGTTCCATCTCATAATTAAGCTTTGCTATTCTGTCTGTCTTGTTTTCAATGTCAAGGGATGACTTGACCTCCTCCAAGGGACCCCTATAGGAGGCCATCGTCGCCCTGAACTCATCCAATTCTATCACTTGGTTTCTCCTGTATCACGTATTTATGCGTTCTTACCGCAGCAGTTCTTATACTTCAGACCGCTTCCGCATGGACAGAGATCATTTCTGCCTATCTTCTTGGCTTTCTTTACAGGTCCCCTTGACACTGTGTCATCCTTATTGGTTCCTGTAACCTTATTCACCTCTTCACGCTCAATCTTCTGCTCAACCTTTATTCTAAGAAGAAGCTTTACAGTATCCTCACGGATCGCTGCTGTCATGTCATTGAACATGTCATATCCTGCGAATTTGTATTCTACAACAGGATCTCTCTGGCCAAGTGATCTAAGTCCGATTCCCTGTCTCAGATTATCCATGTCGTCGATATGATCTGTCCACTTTCTATCTATAGTCTTGAGGAGTATAACTCGCTCGATCTCTCTCATCTGATCAGGATCACCGATCTCTTCCTCCTTGGCAGCATAGAGCTCAAGAGCTTCATTGTACAGTCTGTCCTTCAGCTCGCTGATATCTGCCTTTTTGATCTCCTCTTCGGTAAGTGTAACCGGCTCAGCAAATGGAACTATGCCCCTTATCATGTCATCCAGCTCTACCTGATTCCAATCCTCAGGTGCTGTCTCTGATGAGCATACCTGATCTACTGCTGCATTTATATCATCCTTTATCATCTTGAGGATAACCTCGTGCATGTTCTCGCCGTCAAGAACTCGTCTACGCTCCTTGTAAATGATCTCTCTCTGCTCGTTGTTAACACGGTCATACTCAAGAAGATTCTTTCTTATGGCAAAGTTGTTACCCTCGATCTTCTTCTGTGCCTTCTCTACGAAGTTGGAAATAGTCTTATGCTCTATCTCCTCGCCCTCAGGTATCTTAAGGGTATCGTACACTGACATAACTCTCTCTGATCCGAAAAGTCTCATCAGATCATCTTCCAGTGACAGATAGAACTTTGACTCTCCCGGATCTCCCTGTCGTCCTGAACGTCCACGGAGCTGATTATCGATACGTCTGCTCTCGTGTATCTCTGTACCGATGATCCTGAGTCCTCCGAGCTCTGCAACACCCTCGCCGAGCTTGATATCAGTACCACGTCCTGCCATGTTAGTCGCGATGGTTACCGCATTCTTCTGTCCAGCGTCTGCAACTATCTCAGCCTCAAGCTCGTGGAACTTGGCATTGAGCACCTTGTGAGGTATCTTTCTCTTGGACAGCATATGACTGAGTTCCTCTGATGCGTCGATATTGATCGTACCGACAAGCACCGGCTGTCCCTTTCTGTAACTTATATTAATCTGCTCAACGATCGCATTGAGCTTTTCTTTCTTAGTCTTAAATATAGAATCCGGCTGATCTATTCTCTGTATAGGTCTGTTCGTAGGAATGACAACAACGTCCATTCCATAGATCTCTCTGAACTCCTCTTCCTCTGTCTGGGCTGTACCTGTCATACCTGCCTTCTTGTCAAACATGTTGAAGAAGTTCTGGAATGTGATCGTTGCAAGAGTCTTGCTCTCTCTCTTGACCTTTACATTCTCCTTTGCCTCTATAGCCTGATGCAGACCATCTGAGAATCTACGTCCGGGCATGCTACGTCCGGTAAACTCATCAACGATGAGTACCTCATCATCCTTCACCACATAATCTCTGTCTCTGAACATGAGATTATGTGCACGGAGTGCCAGGATGATATTGTGCTGGATCTCCATGTTCTCAGGGTCTGAGAGGTTGTCAATATGGAAGAACTGCTCTACCATCTTCACACCATTTGCAGTGAGCATGACGTACTTGTCCTTCTCATTTACAAGGAAATCTCCATCCTCCTCTATCTCTGTCTTCATGAGCATATCCATCTTGGATATCTCTCCATCACCCTCACCTCGCTTCATCTGTCTCGCAAGGTAATCACACATCTTGTAGAGCTCTGTGGACTTGCCGCTCTGACCGGATATGATAAGAGGAGTACGTGCCTCATCGATAAGGACTGAATCCACCTCATCGATTACACAGTAGTGAAGATCTCTCAGAACAAGCTTCTCCTTGTAGATTACCATGTTATCTCTCAGGTAATCGAAACCGAGCTCGTTGTTGGTAACATATGTAATATCGCAGTTATACGCCTCACGTCTCTCGTCTGTTGTGGAACTGTTGAGTATGATTCCGACCTTAAGTCCGAGGAATTCATGCACCTGCCCCATCCATTCAGCATCTCGCTTTGCCAGGTAGTCGTTGACAGTTACAACATGGACACCCTTTCCTTCAAGGGCATTCAGATAAGCAGGAAGTGTTGATACAAGTGTCTTTCCTTCTCCCGTTCTCATCTCTGCGATTCTTCCCTGATGGAGAACTATTCCTCCTATGAGCTGTACCCTGTAATGCTTCATTCCAAGTACACGGTATGCAGCCTCTCTCACAACCGCAAATGCTTCTACCAATATATCGTCTAACGTCTCGCCGGCAGCAAGTCTGTCCTTAAACTCTTGTGTCTTGCCCCTCAGCTCTTCATCTGAAAGTGCCTGCATCTTCTCGTCTAGTGCCTCTATCGCATCAACTATAGGATTGATCTTTTTCAATTCCTTCTCGCTGTGCGTTCCAAATATTTTCTCAAACAAACCCATGTTGTTTTTGACCTCCTAGCTATCGTTATTCAGGGTACATTCTAACATCATATGACATTTATATCAAGCAAAAAGGAGACCTTCTATAACCGAAAGTCTCCTTTAAAATACTATATTCAATTATCATCGGCACTTATATTAACCGTGCTTTTGCCAATATCTGATCTTAATATTCAGGCTCGATGATTCCGTATGTGCCGCCCTTTCTCTTGTATACGACATTGACCTCATCTGACTCTGCATTCCTGAATACATAGAAATTATGTCCAAGCAAATCCATCTGGATACATGCATCCTCTGGATACATAGGTTTTACTTCGAACTTCTTAGTTCTCACGATCTTGATATCGTCATCATCCTCAACGTCCTCGTCGACAAATGCATCGTTCAGGTATGCTACATTCTGCTCCTTGTCAATGAGCTTCTTACGATGCTTGGTAACCTGTCTCTCAATAACCTCTACAACGAGATCGATCGAAACATACATGTCATCACTAACCTGCTCGGCTCTGATGATATGTCCCTTCATAGGAATCGTTACCTCTATCTTCTGTCTATCTTTCTCAACGCTGAATGTGACCTGTGCGCCAGTATCAGCCGCAAAGTACTTCTCAAGCTTTGAGAGCTTGTCCTGTACTGCATTTCTAAGTCCTTCTGTAACTTCAATGTTCTTACCGCTGATTATGTAATTCATGATGCCCAACTCCTTCTTTTTTGGATATGATCCAAATTGATATGACCATTATACCACAACGAGTCTTTTTTTCAATATATTTGACGTATTTTTATGTGCATATTGACAACTTTATTTATTTTCGCTGTCATGTTTTCGCCATTTTACACAAAAAGCGCACATGTATACCATGTGCGCTTCAATGTATTCATTATACCCTATTATATACAGCTTGTCTACTGTCCTATGATTCTGACTGCACAGAGCGGATCTCTGTAGAATGCAGAGGATATCTTGATACCG
>ERZ780013.492-NODE-492-length-12981-cov-3.28841_pt1 | contig 12981 bp, 11 predicted proteins | sample MGYA00511178_ERZ780013 | MGnify/ENA primary metagenome ERZ780013 (study PRJEB29588, sample SAMEA2149568) | human gut metagenome | biome: human gut; feature: human-associated habitat; material: faeces | place: Denmark | collected 2008/2010 ... | reverse complement strand
GACGTAAATCGAACGGTGCTATCTAACTCACCTGATAATGAAAAGTAATAATTATTGTTCAGGAAGATGCTTGGGGCGTTTATTTTAGATGCAAAAAGTTCATACTCACTTAAACGTTCCATAATTTCTGTAAGGGTGTCACGGTTATCACCGGCCAATTCTATTACCAAGTCATATATCTCCTTCAATGAGGGATGTTTACCATCTTTATGCAAAACAAACGCTTCTTTAGTGGCATCTTTTAGTATCTGCTGTTGTTTCTTGCCAATATTGGAGTATTTAGAGATAATATCAACAAATTTATTTATGCCGACTAGTTTGTTTTTTTCATTAACATTGTCAATGAATGAAACCGGATTCAAAGGAAATGGTTTGTGAGGTGCATTTATACACTCAGTATGAGTTTCTGTAAAAAATCACTCATTTTGACCTTGTCATCTTCACTCAATCCCTTAAAATCAAGGAATAGGAAGTTGACTTGACCTTGAGTCTGTTTACATAGTTGACGAAGAAATTCAAGTGCGAATTGAGTTTTACCTGAACCAGACTTGCCTGCTACAGCAATATGTTGATTATTGTAACGAGTGGAATCGTTAAAACAACAATATATATCTTCCCCTGTCAATATATTATAGCCAACCTTTATTTGAATTGGTCCCGAAAATACACTTTTTGTGATGTGTTGATTTCGGTTCTCGACACAATCGAATCTTTCGGGAGTATCCTCAATCATATCTATCCCTTTTCTGAAATATTCAGTTAAAAAATCGAAGAAAGTATATTGTGGATTATTTTCAAAAAGATAATTTATCTTTTCTAATCCATGGTCAATATGCAACTTTATATACTTGGGAATAAGTTCATCATTTTTAGTTATTCCATATGCTTGACAGATTAAGGCAATATAGAAATCTCTATACTGTCCATCAAAAAGAATATGGTCTTTGTATTCTTTCCCTTGTGAGTCGTACGCAGAAAATTCCTGCTGTGTAAATCGTTTACCAGTAGACAGTGAATAGCCTAATGCAATACGAGCTATCACATTTTCTTTTGTACCCCCAGTAAGTCTTTTTGTTAATTGGGTTACAATAGCTTGATTTTTGCCAGATGTCTTGATATTAATTTGCATATCCGCTATTATTATATTCGTCGAAAAGATTCTCTGGTTTCACTTCAACAAAGTGCGAACCATCCTTTTCATTGTTTATCAAATAGGATTTATTTACAATTGGTTGAATATATTGATATTCTTCTTCCGTCAATTCTTTTTTAAGAAGAGGGAAAAGTATTACTTGTTTTGAAACATTTGGATAGAACTTTGTGAGTACATTCTTTGTATGTTTTGGATCAAATTTTTGCATTGGGCTATCTATGAAAACAGGAAATTCAATTTCTGTTTCATCAACTAAAGCACTCAATAGTGCAGATGCAAACATCTGACGTTCACCCATGGAAAGAATGCTGTTATCAATTTTCTTGTCATCATATCCAAATAAGCAAATGTCAACATCATCACCATTGCCATTGATGTCGACAATTACCTTTTTCACTAGATTGGTCTTGTGCAAGTATGATTGAAGTTTTACTTCCAATTTCTTTGCAAGAGCTTTTTTCTTTTCCTCCTTAAATCTAATAAGAAATTTTTGTATTGTATTGATTAGGCGCGTAGCCTCATTGTCAACCGCGCGATTCTGATCTGATACATTTATTTTTTTAGAAAGAATCTCCTTTTGTTTTTTATGGGCAATCACTTGTTCTTTAAGAGACTCTATTTCATTTTGTTTTTTCCCGATTTCTACGCCTATAGAATCTATCTGACGGTCGATATTCTCTTTTTTGGTTCTCAATTCTTGAACATAATCACTCTCAGCTTTTTTCTCAGCCTCTCGAATATTTTTTTCGATTGTGTATAATTCAGCTTTAGCCTTGGTGTATTTGTTAATTAAATTTTCAAAAGAAGATTTACTATCTTTTATTTTCGTAATAATATGCATAAACTCTTCAATTTGCCCTTGGCTAAAGTCATGCAATGTACTGAAGTGTTCAAACTTACTCTCATCGGAAACATTGTAAAAATGTTTTTTGACAAGTTGTCTGATTTGAAGCTCATAGAAATCCCTAGTTTTTATATCAATTGAGAAAGGGAGTCTCTTCTTCGCTTCTTCAATATCGCCGAGTATGACATCTGTTTTATCATTAACTCCTTCCAATTGAAGCTTATTCTGCTTATATGCTTTTTCTGGTTCTAATTGGGTTAAAAGTTCAGCCATAAGACCTCCAGCCAAACCAAATGGAATAAGACTATATAAATCTTTAAGGCTGTCGTCAGCCTCCCTTAATACCGTCTCAAGTTCCTCTTTTCGATTATTTAACTTCTTCAATTCATCTGCTGACATCATATCGCCTTCACGAATCAATTTTGATTGAAGTTCGGCTGAATTATGGCGTTTAAATACTCGATCTTCTTCCAAATTACTAATTTCGTCCGTCAATCTATCAATTTCGCTTTCTTTGAAATCGATATCTGCAATTAGTTCATTAAATTCGCGTTTCTCTTGAGGCTTAGCAGATGCCTTTCTATAGTCATCCTGAATTCTTACTAATTCATTTTTTAGATCTTCATATTTCTGTATACCAAGAACTTGGGAATAAGCAAGACTTAAATCTTTTCGCTGCTCTGGGGTATTTATTTGAGCAAATGATACAATCTTTTCTGCATCAAAGAAAAAGAATTTTGCAATCTCTATTGGGAGTATATAATCTCGGATAAATATTTCTTCTTCTTTTGTGATTTCCTCTTTTGACCCAGTAAACAAATCGTTCTTCCGACCATCAATCAAAATTTCTAATTCGTCATCATAATTCGTTGCACTATCATATGAACGAACAATTGTTATTTCGGTACAAGGTGTATCAGGAATTTCTACGTCCGTAAATGTTACAGATACAGAGAATCGGGTTTCACCTTCTTCCTGTGCAGCAAAATTAAGACTGTTACCTATGTATTTGCTATAACCTCCTTTTTCGTCAATTTCTTTACGGTATAGTTCATCGACCTTTCCCATGTTCTTACCATATAGGCACCAAACTAATGACATGAGAAAAGTTGTTTTACCAAAACCATTATTACCACTGACGATAATCAGATTTTTATTTCCATCTGGAAAAAGTTCAATTTTATTCTTTCCTTTATAAATTCGGAAATTATTAAGTTCTATTTCGCGTATCGTCATGATTTCTTTTTATTTACGAATTCCTCTAAACGAGACTCAATTTCTGTTTTTAAGCCACGGCGCCTTTGCATGAGTGACTTGCTCTTCTGAAGCATAAGAAGTTGCTCAATCAATTCGCCTTCTTCAATGTTTTCTTGGCAAATTTCTCGCATTAAATCTGCTTCCAACTTGTTTTTTATCTTGCCCTCTTCCATATTTAATGAGGAATTATAGATTTTATTATATATTTCTGATACTTGATGTGCAAAGTTAAAATCTCGATACCAATTCACTTGAATTGCAATCAATTCTTGATCGGTAATGAGCTTTATTTCAGGATTATATTTTTGCAATTCATATTGAACATTCAGTAGGCCTTCTAACATTTTCGCTCTATATGCAAAGGTGTAGGGGCCCATATCGTTCACGGCTCTTTTCCCATCACGTCGCAATGGAAATCTGTTCTCAATGATATTACGTTCTTGATCCAGTTTTAACCTAAAATCATAAAGCGGTTGCATCCATTCTCGTCCATTTTTTATAAGTGAACGCATAGACTTATCATCCTTTACAACTGTACAAGTCCAACAACCGAAACGGCTTTGACCACAAGAGCCATGACTCTTGTCTGTTACAACAGTTGGACATTCATAATCGTCTGCACTTGCATCAAGATAAATATTAAACAAAATTTTGTTATCAAACCCCCACGGAGAAGGAATAGCGTTTATAATATACCAAACTTCCTCTAACATTAATTCTTTTATCGGTGCATAGACATATGTATTTGCCAGGAGTGTATGTTTTGTAAGGCGTTTACCATGGATTTCGTGTTTCTTAATTGAACGGGCACGAGTTGCACTTTCAGCCTTCCTTGTTCCAATTAAAATAATTGCTTCACCACACTCATCAACTTGTTCAGTGATAAAACGTGCGGTAGGTTTAATTTTCATTTTTTCAGTACACCATCTAAAAGCAGTGTTCGGAACAGGATATCCTTTCCCGATAACATTCACCCAAAATGAATCTTCTAATCGAGGTGTAGTCTTCCGAACAAAAATAGGCAAGTCTTCTTCTCTCGCTTTCTTTTCTATCTGTTCAAGGACTTGGTCAACATACGATGCAATTATAGGATTTTCAACCATCGTATCATTACACACTACGTATATTGGTCTGCGAAGTTGAAAAGGTCCTGGTAGCTCTTTTAATTTTTCGAGTGCAATCCATACAAGCATTAATAATACTGTTGAATCTTTACCTCCACTGAACCCTATAATCCATGGTCGAGAAGACTCATCAGCATACGCATACTGGTCAAGAATTTCATCTATTATATATTCAATACGTTTATTCCTCATTTCAATTTTTATCAAAAATCAGCTAGTGGATTTATATGCTGAAAAGTTTTGAATTCCTTATTCACTAAATCATCCAAGTCGACATCTAAAAGATGTGATATTTTAATTAGTGTTTCAAGGTCTGGTTGGGAACTATTTGTACACCATTTTGAAACTGTAGATGGATTGACGTTTAATTGTTCACATAGCCATTTATTTGTCTTCTTCTTTTCTGTTAAAACAACTTTCAGACGATTTATATCTGTTTCCATATTGGCAAAATTTATTATTTGTCCACAAAAATAGTGATTTTCTTTCACTTGGCAAATGAAATATCGGAAGAGTTAGAGCTTCTTAGCGCTTTATTTTTTATAACTACAGCCTGTCGCAAAACATAAATTATCTGCGACAGGCTGTTTATACCAAACACGAATCTGCAATCGATATTAGTCTATTTCCAATGTGATTAATAATGGTCTTTGTTACTCTTAATCCTGCGTAAACAAACGGTTTCAGTTATGGATATAAAAATGTATTAATATTCAATTGATATTTAAAATAATCTATCGCAAAATATCATTTTATCGTTCTCGTTGATCCGACGGGAAAAATCCGTTTCAGTGAATATCGACAAAGAAACATTTTTCATCCAATAGGTGCATAGGCATATAGCTATATCTCTCAACTTCGTCAGAAAAGATAGCAGGTAATACGTTATATTTGCCAATCATGCATCCTCTGATATTTAGTGTTTTCAACTGGAAGCCCACAAAAAAACATCCACTTTATAAATTTCTCAGATTTATAAAATAAATTTCCCCATATCTGCCAAGACCGGCGGACTATTAGCGGTCGCACGAGGCGACCGCTTTTTGTGTGCTTGTTTCATGACTTTATCGTCTTAATCCTGTTCTTGGTTTCTTGCCCAATAGGAGGGCTGCAGCACGGGGAATTCAGTACAGAACGTGTCGTTCTACCACAAAAACGAGTTTCGCTATACGTATGCGGTTACCGACTTCTTTGTCACGCACTACGACCACCCGATTATCGAGCAGGGATGCCAACTATGCGATATGCTCTATTTTGAACAAGCGTTGTAGTAGGCGTCATCTTTTGGAATAGTTCAAGAAAGTTATTCAGGTATTTGACGAAACTTGCTCCCGTCAAATAGCCATACGGATATGAATAAGATTTTGATTGAGGGTGCCACCTCCAAATCGGCCTGGAGTTGGGCCTGTTGTACGCACTTATCGATATCCTCGTCGGCCTTATCGACCGTCGCATAACCTACCTACTCAATGGGATCTACTTGCGCACAAACTTATAATTGAAATACTTAAAATCGAATTTCTCATCGAGATCCCATAAATACCCATACAAATGTAGGTAAGTATTTTCAGCACCAGGCAATACCTCAGATAGGCCATATTCTGCCAACAGGGCTTTTAATTTCTGAAGTGTAAGGTTTGGCAGTATTCGGTCAATGGCCGCAGAAAGGATTGCCTGTTGCTGGACGTCAATCTGCAAATTAACCGTGGTAATACTCGGAGGCACTGAAACCACAGCCGACTCAAATTTCAACTTATCTTTGGGGTGCTCTTCAAAATAGGTGTTAATCCTGTCCAATTGTTCTTTGGAGACTGGCGAACATAACGACAAATCGCACGTATCGAACGCGATGCCAAACTTAAAGGTTGCACCGAATGCTTTCTGCAACACTGCATAATATCCCTGCCGGTCCCCTTTATGAATTGATCCCAACTCAAAAGGAGAGAACTTCGGATGCAGTTCTTTAAGCATCCAATAACCCGATCTGTATTGTGTAACCCAATCTCCAACCTTAATATTTCCCATATCTGAAAAATTAAATAATTCTCAAATTTAAACATTATCTGACACTCTATGAAATTTTGTATTGATAAAAATGGAATATTGTTTTGCTTGTCTGGTACGCTCATGAATTGGCAATTGTTTGCCCTTAAACCAGAGAAAAACAAAATCTATCGACGCTATGTGGACACTACCCGATAGAGAGAAAGGACGGCAATGAGATTAAACTGACCGACGCTGGTTCTGACAATGTAAGATCTATGTCTCAACTACTAATGCTAACGAAAGATTCCAACCAACTCTGATTTGTCATCATAAACGCTCCACACCTACACTTTAAACTACAATAGGCATCAGACTGTTTGGTTACGAAACATCTCCTTGAAGAAGACAAACGTTCACAGTGAACCATCGGTCATGAATGTAGCACATAATAATGGCGAAGAACATGCGTTCTACGCCCACCCATAGTGCCGTAATGGCACTTTTTGCCACATCTGCTTGCAGATTACGTGGCATACCTTCCAACGCCGTTAGGCCTTTGGGGTATTAGGCTCCCCCGCAATCTGCTTTGTGGCAAGTCGGCAAGCCTCCCATGCTATAAACATCGGCAGCGCCAATAGAGCAGTAGAAGACTCCTGCCGCCTTGTCAACATAACGATAAAAGCAATTAACAGGGTGGGGCTACTTTGCTTTATTCTTAATATATACGCCCAGGCAATAAAGTAAAGTTGGACTCAGTAATGGCATTCTGGATTGAGAATATAATTTTTCCCCTCCTTTATGACCATCTGCTTGTTGCCAAGAAAGGTGGCTACTTTGACCGTCTTGTTGTAGCCGAGCTTTACATTGTGCAATCCGTAAGCTTCCTTTAGATGTTCCAGGTAGTCATCATAACTGCCGATATTTCCATTGGCAAAAGCGGCATCCACTGCAGCACGATGTACAGGCTCCGGAATCTCCCTCTCCGGATTGAACGGTTCTTTGGTTGGTCGCCCGCTCTTCTTCTCTTTGGACAGATATGGTTCTACCAGTTCGGGCAGGACGTCTTCGTTTATGCGGAAAGCGAAAGGTTCAAAGTCCCGGTCCCGGATGTGCACGGCTTCGACCACACTTATGGCTTTGTCCTCTTTGTCCACTTCTACCTGCAGGATGGTTTCCGCCTTGTTGTTGAGTTCCGTGCCGATGTGACCACGCGCATGTTCATCATTCTTGTTCTGATGCAGGACAGTATGGATATGGATTTGTTTGTCGTCCGTCCACTGCATGAATTTCGAGATAACTTCGGTAGATTCACTGGATGAATTGATGTCGTAAAGGAAATCACGGATGCCATCTATAATGACCAGACCCAAATCAGGTGTGATGCCGATAGCTTCTTCGACTATCAACAGACGCACTCTTGGTGCAAACTTGCGCAGAGACAGCATGATCAGATTTTCCGGTACCTTGTCATCCGGCATTTCCGCCAAACGCAGGATGCGCTTCAGTACCTGTTGACAATGATGGCGTCCCTGCTCCGTGTCAATATACAGAATCTTCCTCTTGTTCTCGGGGAACATGGAACGGTAACGAAGAACAGTGTGGCCACTCAATGCTGATGCGGCAATGGCCGAAACGTTGAAAGTCTTTTTGCTTTTGGCTTTCCCGATGGAAGCGCTGAAATTCCCCAATGTGCCTATAACAGCATCATCCACCATCAACACCGCTGGCGCTTCTTCATAGTTATTCGTGACGCTCACGGCTGCTTCCTCTATAAAAACTGCCAGTTCCTCACGTGAAGGTATCGTTTCATCCGTCTTCTCCATCATTACCAGTTTTTAAGGTTAGGTTTACGGCGATGGGAAGCGAGCATGGCTTCGTTCTCTTCCTCGAAAGTTTGCGGAGCCGGATTCTTTCGGGAGGATTCCAGCCATTTGTCCAGTTCATCCCGGTAAATGTATAGATGTTTCCCTTGCTTGATGACTGGAATATCATCTTTTTTGACCTTGTAATAAAAGGTCGATAACGGCATTTTGAGATAGGTGCAAGCTTCCTGCACGGTCATGGGGACGTGCGTGTTTTCTTTGGCTTCATGCTGCTTGGACAGTTTTTCAGTCAGCAGATTTTCCATGCTTGCAATCCGGTCGCAAAGTTCGCCGACTACTGCCGGCAAGTCATTGAATGTAAGTTGGTCTGTTTTCATATTATAACTTTTTAATCGTTTAACATGCTGCGAACCAACCCAATGAATCTTTGCAGAACAATACAGACCAGATTAATTATTTCATCTGCATACGTTTTTTATTACGACTCATCGTTGTTTGTTCCCAAATGGAAACGATAGTCTCCATTTTCAGGTACATCAATTGGAATCTGACTTGCTACCTGATCCCGCAAATTAAGTCTTAGATATTCATGACTCGCGTTTTCAAGTTCGTATGGAAATGATTCTTTGATAAAGACGGCTCTTTTTGCCAATGGTACTCTCAATCGTTCACCTACATTCCACGCCAGATGACGAAGTCCCGGTGACCGTAGCGGATTGTCAATATTGGAACTAATTGGTTTGTAAAGCTCCGGCTGATCACAAGCCATGTACTCAATGTTGGAAATGAGAGTCGCTATAGCCTCTTTGGAGAGATAGGGGGCAGTCTTGATGGTTACATATTCCCGAATCGCATCCATAACTTTTACTTGCCTTTTCAGTTCTTTCTCTTTGAGTTCTTCCATAATGGAATCATACTTTTCCAAATGAGATTCATTGGAACAATCAGGAACGACAGGCTCTTGATTTGGCTGTAGGGATGGAGAATACTCCTGTTCCGAAGAATCCGCCGGTTGTTCAGTAGGGAGTGTTTCGGCAATACAAACAGGCTCTTTTGTGCCCTCTGATTCTATAACTGGGGAGGATTGTTCACCAAAAGAAAAGTGGATGGGATTTTTCGTCAGCCAATTATAGAAAAATCTCTGCAGGACTCCACACAATATGATGGACATCGCCAGTCCGAGAATTACAGGAGTTGTTATGCGCATGATGTTGATGTCATGGCAAAGGGTAAAATAAATGGCTATGGCCGCGAAAATGATAACGGATAGCGCAAGGATAAAACTTATTTTCTTAGTTCGGATTTGTTCTGTATTTGTCATCTTCTATCACTATTTGGAATTACTGTACGCCAAAGTTATGTGCGTTATTCCAGATACTGATAAATAATGAGTTATAATCATACGATTTTACACAAAAATTACGGATATAGTCCGATTTTTCGCTCAAAATCAAACTATATCCGCTAAAACAGGTGGTCAAAATGCCTGTCAGTCTTTCCGCATCAGGGTGATTTTCTTGCTGGCTTCACGCTTGTTGCTGTCCACTACTTTCATGTACCTTTGGGTTGTGGTTATACTCTTGTGAGCCATCATACTTTGTATGGTGCGGATGTCCGTTCCGGCAGCCGCTTGTAGCGTAGCGAATGTTCTACGATAGGAGTGGAATGTGATCTTCTTGGTGATTCCAGCCGAACGAATCCACCCTTTCATGTAAGTCTGGGTCCAGCAACGCTGTAACCCCTTGAATACCATTCCCCGCTTGTCAGGGCTGTAGCCGATCAGGTCCAGTGCTTCCTCGCTGATGGGGATGATGCCCTCGGAGCGGTTCTTCTTGGTGATGATGTGTACGCACTTGCCACCGGCCGAATAGTCTACGATGTCCTCCCAGCAGAGGGCGAGGATGTCGCTGATGCGCAGGCTGGTCATGCACGAGAAGAGCGATGCCGTCTTCAGCACGGGCTTCTTGCAGGGTGTCTCGGCCAGCTTGTAGAGTTCTTCCACTGAAAGATAATCCTTGACTACATCCTCGGTCTCGATCTTTTCGAGGAAGTCGTTGACGTTGTTGCGGATCAGACCGTTACGATAGAGGATTTTCAGAAGTCCCCTGAATGTAGACCAATATCCCGATGCGGAGTTTCGTGTGATGTGTCCGTTACGCTTGAGTTTCTTTGCCGTCAACAGGTACTCACGGAACTTGTTGCAGAGATCAATGTCGAGCTCCTCAAAAGTACATTTTCCATGCACGAAGTTGCTAAAATGGAGATAGACAAATTCCCACTTTGGATCATGTTTACGGAGCTGATTACGGAAATACTCCAGAAAATCAGCCTTGAGTTTGTACTTGTCAAAGAAATCATACCGTTCATTCACTACCGACTCGAACCTGCGGCAACGGATGGCTTCAGCCTTCTCGGCCATTACCTCGTTGAAGTCTTGTTCCCGCTTGTTTTTCGGATTGGCATATATATAAATGCCAAGCGACTCATGACGGATAACTTTCATTGTTTCCTTGTCTCTATACCCAGGATAATAATCCAGATAAAACGACAGCATCCTGTTTTTCAAAGGACGTGTTCTTAATGTTACGGTTTTACAATCGTTCATAATGTTATATTTTTTATGGTTGTTATTAATTCGCTGGCAAATCACTGTAATGTAACCATGCAGACCACCTTCAGTGACGATTAATTTTGGAATAATTTACGGTAGCATATAATCAGATTACTTACGGACACCCATAACCCGGTCAAAGTCCACTTTCAAGAAGCGGACGAAGCGCCCGTTCTTCTCTCGACTGATCTGATGGAATTGCAGGATATTATAAACCGAGTCACGGGAGAGTTTGAATTTTTCCATAGCCTCCTTGACGGTGTAGTATTCGGCCTTGCTCTCCTCCGCAGAGTTTTTCGAGAGGTCGAAGTGGAGTTTGGAGTAAAATATCTGCCCGTGTTCTTTCTTTGATGGAATGTTGTTACGGTAGACGTGCGAACGGATGGCGACACGTGTCATGCCGTATTTTTCCTGAATATCTTCGGGAGTGTACCATTCCGTCAGGTCGGAGTCCACCTCATATTTGGCAAAGGCGGCATCAATATGTTTCTTGCTGTAATAGTTGAACTGGCGGATTCTCACTTTCGGGACCTTGTGCTGTCGTGTATAAGTCCATACCCATTTGGCATTGACCTTATATTTCTGTGCAATCTCCTCGGCGGTGTAATACTCGGTGATGTCAAAGTCGTTTTTTGCTACTAGCCGTTCATAAGGTTTGCTTTTGAGCATGAGCTCGATGTCTGCTTTCCGTATCAGCGACATCTTTCCGCTGAGCCGGGATGCACGGAGTTTCTCTTCCTTTACCAGTTTGTAGATGTACTGGCGGCTTACACCCATCAAACGTGCTGCCTGCGAAAAAGTGAAGTATTCCTGCTTTTCCAGCGACGAGCGCAATTCCTGCATCTCCTGCATATGACGCAGCTCCATCTTCCGTTCCATCATGCGGTGTTTGTAACCTCGTTTCGAGCATTGCGGGCTGCAATAACAGGTAGTTGTTTTCTGTGCGATGAACGGTTTTCCGCACCATTGACAAATTCTTTTTACTTCCATATTTTCGTTCTATTTTCTGCCATTTTACATGAATTTTAATTTCCCTTTTTGTCCACACATGTAAACCATTGTCAACACACGTCAACTAATGCGTCACTGTGATATTTGGGCAAACCGTAAATCTCTGTCACGGTAGAAATACGTATGAAAAATATGGATAAAAACCGTTACTTCCAAATACGGCCTGGAAAGTACATAAAAACAAAAGTCGCTGATATACAGCGACTTTATTCTAAATGATTATATCTGGGTATGGCTGTTTACAAGCCGTTACTTGCCCACACAAAAGTGCTTGAAAATATTCCCCAATACTTCATCGGTTGTGACTTCACCAACGATGTCTGACAGATGGAAGATGCATTCTCGGAGATCTTGAGAGATGAAGTCTCCTGACAGGTCGTTATTTAATCCTTCCTGCACGCGGTGAATTGCCTCTAAGGCATGACTGAGGGCTTCGTAATGCCGGACATTGCTCACTATGACGTCGTTTTGCGACAGCGAAGGGATTTGAGCGGATTCGACCAGCAGGTCTTGAAGCTTGTTGATGCCTTTTTTCTGTTTGGCCGAGATGGAAATGACCCGCGTTTGTTGGGGAAATCCGGCAAGACTGGGTGTCGGATTTTCTTCTGCAAGATCCGATTTATTGAATACCAGTATGAGCTGTTTGTCCTGGCACAGGGGCAGGATTTTGCCCGACAACTGGGCGATCTGCTGGTTTGCCTCCGACTGGTCGATTACCCATAAGACGATGTCTGCCTGCTCGAGTTTCTGGAAGGTCCGTTCGATGCCTAGGCTCTCGATGGTATCGTGCGTCTCGCGTATGCCGGCGGTGTCGATAAAACGGAACTGCTGGCCGTTGATGTACATCGTGTCTTCGATCACGTCGCGTGTTGTCCCGTGGATGTCACTGACGATGGCCTTCTCTTCATTCAGCAGCGCGTTCAGCAGGGTTGATTTTCCGGCATTGGTTTCTCCGATGATGGCCACCGGAATGCCGTTTTTGATGGCATTGCCCACCTTGAACGAGCGGACAAGGCGTGAGATGACCTTTTCGATTTGTTCGGCCAGTTCTTTCAGTTCACTCCGGTCGGCAAACTCCAGTTCTTCGTGGTCGGCAAAATCGAGTTCCAGTTCCATCAGCGATGTGATGTGCAGAAGCTTGGCGCGCAGATCTTTCAGTTCCTGGCTGAAGC
>ERZ780013.491-NODE-491-length-12989-cov-2.15316_pt1 | contig 12989 bp, 9 predicted proteins | sample MGYA00511178_ERZ780013 | MGnify/ENA primary metagenome ERZ780013 (study PRJEB29588, sample SAMEA2149568) | human gut metagenome | biome: human gut; feature: human-associated habitat; material: faeces | place: Denmark | collected 2008/2010 ... | reverse complement strand
TTTATCATCCAACAGTTATTGTCCTCCAAATTTCATATGCCTGCTAATTATAACATAGACTTTATGTATTTAATATGAAAAACATCAACCTTTACCGACTTTTTTCTTGTTTTTCATTCAGGCTTTATGTTTTAGCTGGATTTTAATAAGCATTTTGTAATATATTCGTAACAAATCAGCGCAGTTTTATTGACTTTTCATAGCGTACATTATATTATGTAAACTGTGCTAAAAACTTTTTTACAAAACGGGAGGAATTCATGATTATCAGAAAATTTACCAGGATAATTCTGGGCGCTGCTCTGGGTATAAGTGTATTCGCATTTGCCGGCAACGTGCCCGAAACAGCCTATGCCGCAGACATGTCCGACATAAGCGTTACATCAACGAGGGAGGATGTACAGCAGGTGGTGGACGATGGAAACTTCGACTACACAGAGCTGGACGGTACAGAGATCGATCACATATACGAGTTGTATAATAACGATCCCGAAACCATCAAACAGCTCCAGCGTCAATCCGATTACAACGCCACCGGCGATATAGCTACGCTGAGTGCCAGATATACCCACTCTTCCATGTTCGATGGCTACAAAGTCATCAAGGGCATAGACGTATCCGAGTGGAACGGCGACAACATCAACTGGAAAAAGGTTAAAGCCGCAGGAATATCCTACGCATTCATACGTGTGGGCGGACGCTACTACGGTTCAGGAAAATATTTCATCGATTCTACATACAAGGATAATATCAAAAATGCACTGAACGCAGGTGTTGACGTGGGTGTGTACTTCTACTCACAGGCCATCAGCACATCGGAGGCCAAGACAGAAGCCAAATACACTACCGACCTGATCTCAGGCTACAACATAACTTATCCCGTTGTCATGGATTATGAATACGCATGGGAAGATGGAGGTCTGAGCGGTCGTCTGTACAACGCCCACCTTTCCAAGAGTGCAGCTACACATATCATAAAAGCATTCTGTGCGGCAGTTGAATCAAAGGGCTACGTAGGCATGATCTACGCCAGCAAGACTGTCATCACAGACGACATGAACGCATCTTCGATCGCACAGTCATATCCTATATGGAATGCCCAGTACAACGACACGGACACTCTCACAGTGAAACATTCATACTGGCAGTACAGCGACGTCGGCAAGGTGTCAGGAATCAGCAATGCAACTGATATGAATTTCAGATATGTCAAATCTCCTGCCGCGCCTTCATCTCTGACACAGTCAGCGTGCACAGACTCCACTATCACACTGACATGGACGAAGATCCCTGAGGTCTATGCTTACCAGATAGTACGTTACGACAGCTCCGAAGATAAATACGTCTCCGTGGGAATTGCCAAGGGTGCCGGAACGACTACATTTACAGATAAGAATCTTCAGGACGGTAAAAAGTATACATACAAGGTACGCGGATATTACAAATTGAGCTCAGGAGCCATCTACGGAACCTACTCAGCAGAGTGTACCGGCATTACAATAGCTGATACCATAGAGAACTTTGCGGCTGCAGTTACAGCGCCTACATCTGTAAAACTTTCATGGTCACCTATCCCTGCAGCAACAGGATACAGAGTATACAGAAGCAACGGTTCATCAGGCAGCTACGAGACGATTGCCACGACCAATTCTCCTGACGACTGCGAGGTTACCGACAGCCAGCTCAATCCTGGCACAAAATATAACTACAAGGTACGCGCATACACAACAACTGATACCAACACCATCTGGCACGTTCTATCAGATGCCAAGACCATAACCACCGACCCAGGCGAGGTTACAGGGCTCAAGATCACTTCAGCCTACACAAGCTCACTTACACTGAAGTGGAATAAGCAGGAAAATGTTGACGGATACATCGTATATGTATGGGAGCCATCCAATGCTACTTGGACAAGGCTTGCAAAGATCTCTTCCAAGTCTACTGACACATACACACACAAGGGACTTCCTCATTCAACTGAGTACAGCTACACGGTATGTGCATATTACAAGAAAAATGGAACATACCACTACACAGAGACAGCCAGCGCAGTGAGCGGATTTACCGGACCTGCTGTTCCTTCCAAGACCGCAACCGCATCAAGGCCAGCCAATTCCGTGACCATAAGATGGACACAGATATCTGATGCCACGGGCTACACGGTATACAAATATAATACGTCCAGCAAGTCATTTGAGCAGGTGGCACATATCAGCGGAAGCAGCAACAGAACATACACATTTACAGGACTTAAAGCCGGAACAGAATACAAATTTGGAGTGAGAGCATACACAGAGCGGAATGGATTCACAGGCTTCAGTGACCGCAAGGATTTCAGCTCCTGCACTCTCCCGGCAACCTTTACATCATCCTTCAAATACACACCACTTGGATCGCAGAGATTCCTCCAGTGGTCAAAGCTGTCATACGCTGACGGCTACATCGTATACAAGTATGATCAGAAGGCAAACAAATACACAAGAGTTAAGAAGATAACATCCAACAAGACAAATTTCTGTTTTGTTCCTAACCTCAGAAGAGGCTACGGTTACCGTGTTCTTGCTTACATGAAGTACAACGGCAAGATATACTACGGTGCAATTTCAAAAGCACCGATCAAGAATACATCTCTTACCGGAACGATCACTGACAGCAGCGTAAACCTCCGTGCAAAAGCCGGAACAAACAGCAGAGTAGTCAGAACGCTTGCAAGGGGTTCAAAGGTCAAGATCTCCGGCTACGCAAAGTCTGGAAGATATATCTGGTATAAGGTCACATACACCAGAGGCTCCAGAAAATATACGGGCTATATAAGATCTGATTTCATACGTGTCAAGTAATTCTGATTCTTATACAATTAAAATAGGGAAAAGCATACATACTATGTATCTCCTGCTTTTCCCTATTTTTTTTATATTTTTTCTCAATATTTTTCTCATGCAGGCCTTTTATTAATAATATTTTAATAATCTTTTTGTAATATAATCGTAACATTTGTATTAGGAGGCTTACATGAGAATAAAACGATTATCTAAACAACTTTTTATTATTTCCCTTGGAATATTTATACTGACTGCGGCAGATAATATCTTCGACTCTGCCACAGTATACGCGGCTGACACCTCCACCATCTCAACATCATCGACCAGATCTGAGGTCCAGGAGGTTGTGGATGAAGGTAACTTTGACTACACTCAGTTGAGCGATGCCGAGATCGACCACATATATAGTCTTTACGGCAACGATCCTGAGACGATAAGGCAGTTGCAAAAGCAGTCAGACAGCGCTAATCCTTATGGTGTTGCCACGCTCTCATCGACAACATATACACACGCATCCCAGTTCAAGAACTCCACTGTCATGAAGGGGATAGATGTATCGGAGTGGAACGGTTCCATCAACTGGAGAAAGGTAAAATCCAGCGGCGTTACATTTGCCTTTATCAGGGCTGGAGGAAGGTACTATGGCTCAGGTGCATATTTCGTCGACTCCAAATTTGCTGAGAATGTCAAGAATGCAACTGCGGCAGGGATTGATGTCGGAGCGTACTTCTACTCTCAGGCCATAAACGCCACCGAGGCCAGGCAGGAGGCGGCATACACCTTGAACATCGTATCCTCTTACAACCTGACACTTCCCATCGTCATGGACTACGAATACGCATGGGAGGGTGGACTGACCGGCAGGCTCTACAATGCGCACCTGTCCAAAAGTGCTGCCACCACGGTCATCAACACTTTTTGCAGTACAGTGGAAGCAAGCGGCTACGTGGGCATGCTGTATGCGAGCAAAAGTGTTATAACCGATGACATGAAGATCACCAGTATAAACAACAAATACCCGATATGGAATGCGCAGTACAACGATTCAGACACGCTGACCGCCACTCATTCATATTGGCAGTACGATGACAACGGAACCGTCGCCGGAATAAGCTATCCGACGGATCTCGATTTCAAATATGTAAATACACCGGCAGCACCTACAGAACTCACATTTAAGTCATCGACCAACTCATCCATAACCCTCACATGGAATAAGGTTCCGGAGGTATATGGTTATCAAATAGTTCGTTACGATGAGGCCGAAGGAAAATATGTGTCGATCGGAACAACAAAGGGGGCTGGAACTCTGACCTACACTGATAACGGTCTCACCAGCGGTAAAAAATATACCTACATGGTGCGCGGATACCATAAATTAAATACCGGCACTGTATACGGAGCTTACTCGCAAGAATATAGCTGCACCGCCACCTATGCAGAAGCTGTAACTGCATCGACAGATCCTGAACCTCCAATCTTCGATACCGCCCCGGACATGCCTACCCAGGCCGCAATAGCAGACAGGACTTCCAGTTCCATTAATGTCCGCTGGAGCAAGATTTCCGGAGTCACAGGCTATTTCGTGTACAAATACAACACGTCCACTGGTAAATATGACAGAATTGCAAGATGCATAGGCGACGAATCCAGAAGTTATAACTTTACCGGACTTTCTCCCGCCACAACATACAAATTCGGCGTGAGGGCGTATTATGAATACAACGGTGTGATCATGTACAGCAACCGCCTGGAGTTCAGCAAATGTACAAAGCCACGAACCTTTACATCTTCATTTAAGTATACTCCTCTCGGTTCGTATCGCTGTCTGCACTGGCAGAAGCTTTCAAATGTATCCGGCTACATCATATACAAATATGATATTGCCCATAACAAATACACAAGAGTAAAGAAAATATCCTCTTACAAAACAACCAGTTGTATACTTCCTGCTTTGAAGAGCGGCTTCGGCTACAGGATTCTTGCATATAAGAATGTCAATGGTTCGATAGTATATGGCGACATTTCAAAAGCTCCCGCAAAAGCCAGCTCATTGAGCGGAACAGTCATTGACAGCCAGGTCCGTCTCAGGGCAGGGGCAGGAACCAACAAACGTATCATCCGGGAACTTGCCAGAGGATCAAAGGTCAAGATCAGCGGCTGCAAATATTCCGGCAAGAATGCGTGGTATAAGATCACTTACACCAAGGGCTCAAAGAAATACACCGGATATGTAAGATCCGATTTCATAAGAATAAACTAGTCTTAATTCAAACAACAAAATAGGCATCATACCTGATCAGGTATGACGCCTATTTTGTATCTATCATAATGATCGTCTGTTAGCGGAAACTATTTCACAACCTTGAATGAAGCCTTTACATAGCCATCTGCATAAAGCACAAGCTCTCTGCCATTGCTGCCCCACATGAGCTCTTCCTCTGCGTATGAAGGCTCTACAAACTTAACGTCAAGTCTCTTCAGGTCCTCGTGTGCACATGCTGCTGTGCGGAGGAGCAACATTCCCTGAACTACAGGATGGTCTGTGAGGTGGATCTTATTCTCGTCTCCTGTCTCCTTGCTGAATGCATAAACCTCTTCCTTTGTAAATGTGTGGAATGGCTTCTCGTCCTCATAATCCGTCTTCTCCACTCTCTTGATCTCCTTCTCCTTGTCTGATGCCTTTACGAGTGTGATGGTCATCTTCTCAACAGGAGTCTCTTCTCCCTCTACCTTTCCAAGGATAGAGAGTATGTACATGAATGCGTTCTCCTTAACATCACCATACTCATATGTGATGCTGTCGGCAGCCTCTGCCTTCTCTCTGTCTACTGTGTAGGATATCTTGCCTATAAATGCGCCCTGATATGTGGATGCATCCATGTCTGTCATCTTTGTTCCAAGTCCCATGATCCTGTCATAAATCTTCATATACTTCTCCTTCTAAAACTTATTCTGCATGTTATATTCTCTTATTTGCGTGCAGTTAATCCTTCTCATCCAATTGCCTTGCGCACGGAACACCCACTAATGTCTATGAATGTTTTCTGTCCGTGACAAATCCGTTTCTTCTTATCATGTCAAAGTCAAGGTCAAATGATGTGCCATCGGTGGTCAGGAAGTCACCGCTTATGACCGCATTTGCCCCGGCTGCAAGTGCAGCCTCGCCGTTGTCCTCATATCTTCCTCTTCCAGCCGCAAGCCTTATCATGACTTGGGGCATGACAAATCTGTATACTGCTATCGTTCTGACGTACTCCTCCTCAGTGAGAGGTGTCTTGTCATAGAATGGCGTCCCCTCCCTCGGATTGAGGAGGTTCATCGGAACCGAATCCACGCCAAGCTCTCTGAGTTCAAATGCAAGCGCCACCCTGTCCTCAAGAGTCTCGCCCATGCCGAACAGACTGCCACTGCACACCATGAGTCCCGCAGCCTTTGCAGCGCGTATTGTCGCCTTCTTCTGTTCCTGGGTGTGACTGGTGCACACCTCCGGAAAATATGCAGGTGATGTCTCAAGGTTATTGTGTATCATTGTAAGTCCCGCACCCTTAAGCTTCGTAAAGTCATCCTGATCCAGCAGGCCAAATGACGCGCATATGTTGATATCCACATTGTCGTGTATATCCTTGACCGTTTTCTCAGCAAGCTCAACCTCCCGCTTTGAAAGTCTCCTGCCCTCAGCCACAAGGCAGTACCTGAAGCTTCCCTTGTCATAGTCAATCGATGCACCCTCAGTAACCGCTTCATTACCAAGCAGATTTATCTCTGGTATATCCTTCTTCGCTATCCTGGACTGTGCACAGTATCTACAGTTCTCTGTGCATCTGCCCTCCTTCACGCTTATGACCGAACACACATCGCACCGGTCTCCGCAGAAATACTCTCTTATCTCATTTGCTGAAGCCGCCAGTATATCCAGATCCTCATGTGCCAGCTTTAGAGCCTCATCATATGTGATCTCCGCTCCACCATTCAGCACGCGGTTCTTAAGCTCCTCTACATACTCTCTGCCCATATGATTCCTACCTCTTTTCTGTAAAGTTCCCAGTTTCATCTGGTCTTCAGCCCTTGTGTATGTAAATCACAGAATCTGCCGGATGTCTGCAGTGTCTACCGCCCATCTGACAGTTCATATGTATATATGGAAAGAGCCTGCCACCGGCAGGCTCCCCCATCTGTATATAACTCTCTATATCTTTCACAGATATTTAGTATCAGCTATTTATCTTGTGTTCTCTGTTATGTCTCCAAATGATCACATTAGGATTACAGCGCAGCCTTGATCTGCTTGTAGATACCCTCGGCATCAAGCTCATACTTGTGAAGCAGTTCCTTTGCAGGGCCTGACTCACCAAATGTATCTCTCACACCGATCCTTGTCAGCTTTGTAGGACACTTCTCAGCAAGCACCTCTGCAACAGCACTTCCGAGACAAACTATGATGGAGTGCTCCTCAACTGTGAACACTCTTCCTGTCTTCTGAGCTGTCTCAGCGATGATATCCTCATCGATAGGCTTGATAGTGTGGATGTTGATGAGTTCAGCATCTATACCGTCAGCAGCGAGCATATCCACAGCCTTCACAGCCTCAGATACACAAAGTCCTGTAGCTATGATAGATATGTCCTTGCCGTCCTTGAGCTTAACCCCTTTGCCGATCTCAAACTTGTATGTGCTCTCATCATTGAGTACTGGAACTGCCAGTCTTCCAAATCTGAGATATACAGGTCCAACATACTCGTATGCAGCCTTGACTGCTGCTCTTGCCTCTACATCATCACATGGGTTAATGACAACCATGCCCGGGATCTCTCTCATGAGTGCAATATCCTCACAGCACTGATGTGTTGCTCCATCCTCACCTACTGAGATTCCTGCATGGGTTGCACCGATCTTCACATTCAGATGTGGGTAGCCGATAGTATTTCTCACCTGCTCAAATGCACGTCCTGCAGCGAACATTGCAAATGAACTCATAAATGGAACGTATCCGCATGTTGACATTCCGGCAGCTATTCCTGCCATGTTCGCCTCCGCGATGCCACAGTCAACGTGTCGCTCAGGATAAGCTTTCTTAAAAATAACTGTCTTGGTTGCCTCTGCAAGGTCTGCATCTAAAACAACAAGATCATCATGCTCCTTTGCGATCTCTACTAAGGCATTGCCATAGCTCTCTCTGGTTGCGATTGCTTTATTCTCTATCATAATGCTGCAGCCTCCTTCTCAAGTTCTTCCATGGCGATCTTATACTCTTCTTCATTCGGAGCCTTTCCATGCCAGCCGGCCTTGTCCTCCATGAATGATACACCCTTGCCCTTGATCGTGTGGGCGATGATCGCTGTAGGCTCACCCTTGTGGGACTTTGCCTCAGCAAATGCCCTGTCGATCTCGTCAAAGTCATTGCCATTGATATTGATAACATGGAAGTTGAATGCCTTGAACTTCTCATCTATAGGATATGGTGAACATACATCCTCAACCGTTCCGTCAATCTGAAGATTGTTGTTATCTACTATAACGCACAGATTGTCAAGCTTTCTATGTCCTGCGAACATAGCTGCCTCCCATATCTGTCCCTCCTGGATCTCTCCGTCACCGCAGAGACAGTATGTTCTGTAATCCTTGCCCTGCATCTTTGCTGCAAGTGCCATACCTACTGCAACTGAAAGTCCCTGTCCCAGTGATCCTGATGACATATCCACTCCTGGAGTGTGCTTCTTGTCAGGATGTCCCTGAAGGTAAGATCCAACATGTCTGAGTGTCTTTAAGTCTTCTATTGGGAAAAAGCCTTTTAACGCAAGTGCTGCGTAGTAGCCCGGAGCTGTGTGTCCCTTTGAGAGCACGAATCTGTCACGATTCTCGTCCTCAGGATTCTTAGGATCCACATTCATCTCCTCGAAATAAAGATAAGTAAACAGGTCGGCTGCTGATAATGAGCCGCCTGGATGTCCGCTCTTTGCATTGTATACACCTGTAACAATGCCCTTGCGAACTTCTACAGCTTTTTTCTGAAGTTCTAATTTGTTCATCTCATTCTCCTTTTAACTGGATACTGTATTTGTATCATACAGAGTCATTATAACATAATTTCTTCTATTTAGAAGTACGTTTTTACATGCATTTTTCAAGAAATATTACAAGGTTTTTTTTAGGTTATCTGTGCATTTCGACCAAATATACCTGCATGGGTGTCCGGCGGATCATTGTATTCACTTTGTCCGCCTCGCAGCGCACCTGTCCACATATCAGCCGCTGATCCACTCATACAGTATGCCTGCCATCTCCCTGACATAGTATGTCGGAAGCAGCCACCATGCAGTGCTTCCGGCTATGGAGCCCGTTTCTATGCCCTGTTTGTCCGCTATACGCTTTGCCCTGTACTCGTGGAATTCATTTGTCACTATATTCATCTTGTCCGGCAGTCCGTTCTGTCTGATGATCTCAGCCGAAAACTTTATGTTCTCCCTTGTGGACGTGGACTTGTCTTCCATATATATTCTCTCCGGAGCAATTCCGTGCTCTGTAAGGTATTCATACATGCACTGAGCTTCCGACATGCTCTCATCTGCGCCCTGTCCACCGGACACAACACATACAGCCTCCGGGGTCTCATCAAGATAATCCTGTGCTGCTATAAGTCTCTCCCTCAGCATAAGGCTTGGTCCACCGCCTCTAACTGCGCATCCGAGCACTACGACTGTGGCATCCTGTTTAGGCTTTACACAAGCCGCATAGACCATGTGATAAGTGATGACCACAACAAGGGCAAGCGCAGCAGTGACAAGTGCAAGCACGAAACTTAAGCATATCTTTCCTGCTTTTTTATCCCAAAGCTTTCTGACAGATTTGTCTATCTTTGCCCTGAATACTCCATACAATGTGAGAAGTGCAAACACGCCTGTTCCCAGCAGGGTTCCTATATTCACATGGCAACCTCTGAACACCGGATATATGAACATCAGCATTCCCAGCACGCCTATTATACAGAATATAACTCTCCATATATGATATCCCCGTGTACGCACCGCCACACCATCTTTGTTTATTTCTTTACTCATATCTTCATGGCTCTTCTGAGTCATTTTATCTGTCATCTATTCTATCCTCCCTGTTTTTTCTCTTTTCAGCTTCTTAATACCATTCACACAGAATAACAGTGACATAACTGTTGCTATAGTCCAGCCTATCGGCCAGGCCAGCCATATTCCTGTGGCGGAACCTATAACTCTTGACAGCACTATCGCCAGCACCACTCTGAGTATCAGATCCGTAAACGTCGATGTCATGAATCTGCCCATCATGCCTGTTCCCCTTAGTATTCCATCAGCTACAAGTTTTGCCGATACTACAAAGTAGAACGGCGCCAGTATCCTGAGATACGTGACTCCCGTGTCAAGGGCAAGTCCTGTCCTATTCTCCATAAATGGATACATGCCATAACGGCCAAAGAAGAAGTACAAAACCGCAAATGGTATGCATAGTCCCCATATGAGTTTTATTCCAGCTTTAAGTCCCTGTCCTATCCTGTCGATCTTACCCGCGCCAAGATTCTGTGCGGTATAGTTGGATATTCCATTTCCAAGTGTTGTAAATGACGTTATGACGAGATTGTTGAGCTTTACAGCCGCCGCATAGCCCGCTATGACAGAGGCTCCAAATCCATTGATGACGCTCTGAATAATTATATTTCCAACTGAGATAAAGCTCTGCTGAAGTATGCTCGGTATGGCTATGACTGCTATCTTGCCCAGCATGCTTCCCGAAAATACACGGACCTTCCCCTCAGTGCGAACTGCTGTCAGGCGTCTGAACACAACTATTATCGCAAGTACAGCGCTCACGCCCTGACAGATGAATGTAGCCCACGCAACTCCATTTACCCCCATCTCAAATGTCTTTACAAACAGTATATCAACGGCTATGTTGGACACCGATGAGATGGCAAGGAATATGAACGGTGTTCTCGAGTCGCCCAGCGCAGAGAATATTCCTGTCGCTATGTTGTAGAAGAACAAAAATGGCACGCCCAATATGTATATGTTCAGATAAGTAAGCGAATCTCTCATCAGCTCATCCGGGGTATCAATAAGTGCCAGCAGTCTCTCTCCAAGCAGGAATCCAACCAGCATGAGAACCGCCACAAGTACCGCGCTTGCTATGAGAGTAGTCCAGACCGCAGTCTTCATCTCGCTGTATTTCTTTGCCCCGAACAGCTGGGATACTATGACCGAACAGCCTATATTGCATCCAAATGCAAATGCTATGAAAATAAGTGTTATCTCATAGCTGTTGCCGACCGCCGCCAGAGCATTTTCCCCAACGACCTGCCCCGCCACAAAGCTGTCCGCTATGTTATAGAGCTGCTGAAATATCACACTTCCGAAAAGTGGCAGGCAGAATCTCCAAAGCACGGATTCAGGCCTTCCCACAGTAAGATCTTTGTTCACTTTTTTCCCTTCTTTTCTATAATTTACTCCTGTTTTCGGTTTTATTCTAAACTCGTTCACCCGGCATTACAATAGGCAAAATAGTAAACATCTTCGGCTGAACACCCGTTTTTTTGTACTTATTTCCATATATTTTTATGCATATAAAAACGACAGTACATGCCGAGATGGACATATACTGCCGGATCTTTTTATATTTTAAGTTTCTTGGTAATTACAGTATATCTATGTATTCCCCTGACAGCGCCTTGTTCATCGATCTGACAGCACAGAACTTGCCGCACATACTGCACGTGTCGCTGTACTCGTCATCAGGCTTCCTGCTGTCCCTAATCTCCTTTGCGGTCTCAGGATCTATGGCACATGCAAACTGTGCATCCCAGTCGAGGACACGTCTCGCATCCGCCATCTTGTCATCTATATCCCTCGCTCCAGGTATTCCCTTTGCTATATCTGCCGCATGGGCTGCTATCTTGGATGCGACGATTCCCTGCTTGACATCTTCTACATTTGGCAGGGCAAGGTGCTCTGCTGGTGTGACGTAACAGAGGAATGCTGCACCGTTCATGGCTGCGACTGCTCCGCCTATGGCACTTGTGATGTGATCGTATCCCGGTGCTATATCTGTGACAAGAGGTCCAAGTACGTAGAATGGTGCGCCCATACAGAGTGTCTTCTGAACTTCCATGTTGGCTGCAATCTGATTGAGTGGCACATGACCAGGGCCCTCAACCATAACCTGTACGTTATGATCCCACGCGCGCTTTGTCAGCTCTCCAAGTCTGACAAGCTCCTCTATCTGACATACATCCGTTGCGTCCGCAAGACATCCCGGACGACATGCATCTCCAAGTGATACTGTCACATCGTATTCCTCGCATATATCAAGGATCTGGTCAAAATACTCGTAGAACGGATTCTCATTGCCTGTCATGGTCATCCATGCAAATACAAGACTGCCGCCACGGCTGACTATATTCATCTTTCTCTTATGTTTCTTGATCTGTTCGATCGTCTTTCTTGTTATTCCGCAGTGGAGAGTCACGAAGTCAACTCCATCCTCCGCGTGGAGACGTACCACATCGATGAAATCCTGTGCTGTCAGTGTCGCAAGATCTCTCTGATAGTGGATAACGCTGTCATATACCGGCACAGTTCCTATCATAGCCGGACACTCTGAAGTGAGCTTCTGTCTGAACGGCTGTGTATTGCCGTGGCTTGACAGATCCATGATCGCCTCTGCTCCCATCTCGACAGCACTCATAACCTTCTGCATCTCGATACCATAATCCTTGCAGTCTCTTGACACACCGAGGTTGACATTGATCTTGGTCCTCAGCATGCTTCCAACTCCCTCTGGGTTTAAGCATGTGTGCTTCTTATTGGCAGGTATCGCTACCTTACCCTCTCCTACCAGTTTCATCAGCGCCTCAGTGGACATATGCTCTTTCTCGGCAACTTTCTCGATCTCAGGAGTTACTATGCCTTTTCTTGCTGCGTCCATCTGTGTTGTGTAATTTCTCATCTGTTCCTCCAATCTGATCCGGCTTTATAAATCTGTTCCAGATCTAATATTTGTTTCTCTTACACTTTTATAGTGGCGGAAGGTGGTGCCCCCAATCAGCCACTTTAGGAATATCCCACTCATGTAGATTATTCCTTATAAAGGAGCAGACGCATGAAAGGCGCTTACGCGCGGCGTCTGCGTAATATGTCG
>ERZ780013.489-NODE-489-length-13013-cov-4.72565_pt1 | contig 13013 bp, 12 predicted proteins | sample MGYA00511178_ERZ780013 | MGnify/ENA primary metagenome ERZ780013 (study PRJEB29588, sample SAMEA2149568) | human gut metagenome | biome: human gut; feature: human-associated habitat; material: faeces | place: Denmark | collected 2008/2010 ... | reverse complement strand
GGGTGTTTCGCCGCCATGAGAGCCGCCCTGGCTGCCTGCTGCCTGCGAGGGAGTCTCGACGGGCTTGCCGGAAGCGTCGGTGGAAACTTCGGAAGCGTCGTTGCTGCCGGCCTCGGTGCTGTCGGCTGCGGAAGCGTCTACGGGAGTAGAGCCTTCGCCGTTGTCGATGACCTCTCCGCCTGCGGAGGAGGGATCGGTTGTGGTCGCGCCGTCATCCTTGCTCTTGCAAGCTGCAAAAGCGAAGACCATAGCGAGAACCATGATGAGTGCAAGAATTCTCTTCATTTGGTTGTGCTCCTTTTAACATTTTTCTTGATTTTGTGAATAAATTGTTTCACAGTATTTTCAGTTTACTCTAAAACAACCAAAAAGTCAAGAAAAACAACGCTGTAAATTATAACAATTTTGTAACATACGGCTGGAAACAACTTGACTTTCGGGTATAAGCACATATAAAATGTATGCAGAGATTTAAAAAAGTATGAGGCGCAGGGCGAAAGGAATTTTATAAAATATGCTTGAGAGAAGCGAATGGATAAAAGGGTGCGAAAAGAATTTGCGCGGCGGTACGGTGTATCTGAAAAACTTTCGGTGCGCCGCCAAAGCGGAAAAAGCAATATTGAAAATAACCGCGCTCGGCGTATATGAGGCAAAATTAAACGGTGAGCGGGTAGGCGACTTTATCCTCGCGCCGGGCTGGACTTCTTATTTAAACAGACTTCAGGTGCAGAGCTACGATGTGACAAATCTGCTGAAGACCGAGAATTCGCTCGAGGTGACGGTCGGTCAGGGCTGGCGCGCCATCGCCCCCCACCGCCAATAAACGCGACGGCAGCGACTTTTTGGGCTACCGCGACACGGCGCTCATCGCCGAGCTGACTATTGTCTATGCCGACGGCAGGACGGAGAGCATCGTCACCGACAGCTCGTGGACTGCGCGCGAGAGCAAGCTGAGATATACAAATATATATGACGGCGATATCTATGACGCGACTTTCAAAGCGGGGAGCGCGAGGCACTGCATCTGCGTCGATCTCGAAAAGGATATGCTTATCCCGCAGGAGGGCGAAAAAATAGTCGAGCATGAGCGGATGCCTGCCTTGCAGATAATAAAAACCCCGGCGGGCGAGACGGTCATTGACTTCGGACAGAACATGACGGGCTATGTCGAGTTCAGTATAAAAGGCACTCCCGGCGCGCAGGCGACAATCTCCCACGGAGAGATTCTCGACTGCGACGGCAACTTCTACAACGCCAACTACCGCTCGGCGGACGCGCAGATAAAATTTGTCTGCGACGGCGAGGAGCACACATATAAAAGCGCTCTCACCTTCTTCGGCTTTAGATATATCCGCCTTGAAAACTGGCCGGATGAGGTGAAAAAAGAGAACTTCACGGCAATCGTCGTCCATTCGGATATCCGCAGGACGGGTTATTTCGAGTGCTCGGACGAGACGGTGAACAAGCTTTTCAAAAATATAATCTGGGGTCAGAAGAGCAATTTCCTCGATGTCCCGCCCGACTGCCCGCAGAGAGACGAGCGCCTCGGCTGGACGGGCGACGCGCAGGTGTTTGTCCGCACGGCGAGCCTCAATTTCGATGTTGAGCACTTCTTCAAAAAGTGGCTTCACGATCTCGCCGCCGACCAGGGACGCGACGGCTGCGTGCCGCATGTCGTACCGAATATATTCGACGACATGGGCGGCTCAAGCGCGTGGAGCGACGCGGCGGTCATCTGCCCGTGGGAGATATACAGAACCTACGGAGACAAGGCAGTACTCGAGGAGCAGTTCGACTCAATGAAGGCGTGGATAGACTGGATGCGCAGCGAAAACGGCAGGCGCTCGGGTGGCTCCCACTTCGGCGACTGGCTCGGACTCGACTCCCCGGAGGGCAGCTACAAAGGCTCAACTCCCGATGATCTCATCGCCACGGCATACTATAAATATTCGACCGAGTTATTTATAAAGGCGGCGCACGCGCTCGGCAGGGATGTTGCGGAATATGAGAATATCCCGGCGGAGGCGGCGAAGGCGTTCAGGCGCGAATATATGGAGAACGGCAGGGTAAAAAACGCCACGCAGACCGCCTGTGTGCTCGCGCTGTATTTTGATATCACCGACGACAGGGCGGCGACAGCAACTCAATTAAACGAGCTTGTGAAGCGCGCCGGGCATCTTGAAACCGGCTTCGTCGGCACACCGTATCTTCTCCATGCACTCAGCGACAACGGTTACGCCGAGACGGCATATGACCTTCTGCTTCGTCGCGAATATCCCTCGTGGCTCTATCCGATATCCAAGGGCGCGACGACCGTCTGGGAGCACTGGGACGGTATAAAGCCCGACGGCACGATATGGAGCACCGACATGAACTCGTTCAATCACTATGCCTACGGTGCGGTCGCAGACTGGATGTACGGCGCGGCGGCGGGAATAAACTCCGACCCCGATCGCCCGGGCTTCGAGCATATTATCTTCCGCCCCGTGACAGACAGGCGGCTCGACTTCGTCAAGGCTTCGATTGACACGCGCCGCGGCACCGTTGCGAGCGAGTGGAGACGCGAGAACGGCAGGATAAAATATATTTTCACCGTCCCAGAGGGCTGCAGCGCTTCGGTCATTATCGGCGAAGAAAAGCACGAAGTCGGAGCGGGCACACACGAGTTCTTTGAATGATAATTTCCCGGCTTGCTGTCATTTTCGGTGAGCCGGGAAATAAATTTCAAGAAAAATTTGAAAATCTTGTCCTACTTTGCAAAAAATATATTGACAAATCGCTTGCGATATAATATAATAATCAAGCCTTGTCGGATGACGAGGCTCACATATGGCGGCATAGCTCAGTTGGCTAGAGCATTCGGTTCATACCCGGAGTGTCGTTGGTTCGAATCCACCTGCCGCTACCAATTTTGGCCCGGTGGTCAAGAGGTTAAGACACCGCCCTTTCACGGCGGTAACACGAGTTCGATTCTCGTCCGGGTCACCAGAGCCACCAAACAGATGTCGCAATCGGCAGATCAGAAATTCGTTCGGTCTGGATTCTGACATCTTTATTTTTTAGGACGCGTAGCTCAGCTGGTTAGAGCGCTTGCTTCACACGCAAGAGGTCCACGGTTCGAGTCCGTGCGTGTCCACCATGAAAAAAGCACTTGCGTTTGCAAGTGCTTTTTTCAACGAAATAAATCCCTTTCGGGATTTGTGAAATGCCCTGCGGGCGTGAAATACGCCTGCGGCGTGTGAAATCGCTGCGGCGGTGAGGATTTATTTCATTTCACTTGATGCGAAGCATCAAATTTCACAATTCACGCAGTGAATTATTTCACGTCGAGCACGGCGAGACATTTCACTTTACGAAAGCCCGCTTCGGAGATTACGCTGCGGCGGTGAGGACTTTGCCGAGTTTCAAACCGAGTGCCTGCAAATGCGGGCGCTCGGTTTGTTATATGTATTTTATGCGTAGCGGTTTATTAAGTTTTTTGGCTTCTTGTATCATTGAAAAAGTACCTTTACTTTTTCCGTCCCAAAAGCAAATGACATAATCACATACTTCTGCCATGTGGCGATTCCTTAAAGGTCCAGCAGCTTTTCCGAAGTGAATCCAATCTGCGTTGTAAACTTCAAAAGTCATGTTGTTTTCTGTGGCATAACGCAGTCCAATCATATCGGCTCCACGACAGCCGCCGGAAATGATTATTATAGTAAATTGTTTTCTGATGTTTTTTAAGCATAGGTCTATATATTTTTTAGCTTGAGCATAGTCAAAGTAATTTCTGCACCCGGCGATGACAACACGCTTCTCCAAAATATTCACAACCTAAGTATATATTTATATAAATATATACTTATACAAGAGAATTGTCAAGCGAATGTATCCTTAATAAAATATACTTAAAAAGGGGATACTGTTGCTATGATAAAACTTACGCTTGATACGACTTTGCAAAAACTGAATATCAGCCGATACGAGCTTGCCAAGCGGACGGGAATACAGTATCAGATAATTGATAACTATTATAAGAACCGCGTCAAACGGTACGACAGCGATGTGCTCGACAGAATATGCACGGCGCTCGGATGCGGAATAGAGGACATAATAGAATACAGCAGACAAAAACCCGGAGCCGATTTTTGACTCCGGGCTGTTTTTTTTGCTCTGTTGATTATTCTGCAAATGTTCTGTGTGTGCTGTCCAAGAGATATCCGTATTGTGCGAATGAGCCGTCGGCTTTTATAATTATGACGGACTGATCGGTCGAACTCAGCTTTTTGCAGTCTGCGCAGATAACGGTTCCGTTTAGTTCGCTGTTGCCGAACCCAAAGTCTTTGCCATATGCCAATGCGTTGCCCTGTGCATCTATTGCCACGGTTCCGGAGCAATATGAAACGGCGGATTTTATTCCGTGTGCGAGTTCATCGGGAGTTGATGAGAGAACATCGGCTGTTTTAAAGCTGCTTTTGGCGGTATAGCGAAGAAGAACTCCGTCTGTTCTCACTATGCTGATTACGGTTTCGGACATGCCGTCGTGCGATGACTGAGCAATTGATACTTCGGCTACATTCTGCGCCGACTCGGTGACGCTGCCGGAAGAATCCGCGACACATAGCCTGCCGTCTGTCGCTACTATGAGTATTTCATCGCCTTCGGGGGCAAGCTCAAAGCTTTTTACCGACTTCATCAGCTCGGTGAAAGCGGAGGAATCGTCAAGCGAAGAAAATCCGAATCTGCCGTCGGCTGTGAGAAGATATACGCGCTCGCCGGACGGTCTCGCACAGAGAATGTTGTCCGCGAATTTTGCGGGTGTGCTATAGCTCTTTGACTTTGATGAAAAAACATATGCCTCTTTGCCATTTGTGATAACTGCGCCGCCGTCGCGGGAGAGCCAGACCGATGCGGCATTGTGTCCGCTGTACAGGCTGACGAACTTGAGCTCGCGCCCGGAGTTATACAGATTGCGGTATCTTTTAGGCTTTGCGATGCCGAGCGAACCGCCTGCCGCATCGTCGAGAGAGCCGTTTATATACACATCGCCGCTTTTTGTTACGATAGCCGTTCGACTAAAACTCTGCGCGGCTGATATTATCTCGTCTTTTCCGTTATATATATGAAGTCCCAAAGTTGAAAAGAAAATCAGATATATTATCGCCAACGCTAAGATAACTGCTGAAATTGAAATAACCGTAACTTTCTTGCCTTTCATACTTTAGCTCCTTTCGGGTCACTTATTTCGAGCTAAATATAGCATGAAAGATATAATCTGTCAATATAGAAAACATCCGGCTGAATTTGACTTCAACCGGATGTTTTGATGCGTTTTTATCTCATCTCTTCAATATGATATATATATTCGAGCGAGCTCAGCGCTTCGATTATCTCTTTGTGCGTCTTGTATTTTTTCAGCTCCGCGCTGTTTATCTTTATCGTTATCGTATAGACGCTCAGTCCCGAGCCGACATACGCGAGGTTCGATTCGATGTCGTCTATTCTCAGCCCGAGGCGGCGGATGACCGCGACGAAGTCCTGAAGATATTCGCTGCTCTTGAGCTCGAGGTGGATCTCAAAGTGGTTCGAGCGGTTCTTGAGGTATATCTCAAGCGACGGGAAGCAGGCGAGGATGCAGAGCAGGAAAACATAGACTATGACGGTCACTGTATAGAGTCCCGCGCCGATCGTGAATCCGAGGATTCCGCAGGCCCAGAGCCCGGCGGAGGTCGTCAGTCCCTTTATCTGATTGCGGGAGCTGAACAGTATCGAGTTGCCGCTGACCATCGCGGTGCCGATTATCGTCGCCGCCGATAGCACGGGCACGCTGAACGAGTAGCTCGTCATGAGATATATGTCGAGTATCATCGAGACGGTCGAGGCAAAGGAGATGAGCACGAAAGTGCGCAGTCCCGCCGAGTGACGCTTGCTCGAACGCTCGCAACCTATGACCGACGCGAATATGACAGCCACCGCTATCCTGAGTATTATCGAATATGTGTTGAGCCCCATTGACCATTCGCCGAGCAGACGGGCGATAGGGTCCGAGAGGGCAAATGCGGTTATTCCGTTCATCTTCTTCTCCTCCTGTTCTTTCTGCTTCTGTCCATGCTCATGCCCGCGAGCAGATACTGCTCGTCTGCGGCTTCGGAGAATGCCTGCTCATCTTCGTAGTAGGGATTCTCGTGCTTGGGCAGGTCGTTTTGTATCGCCTGGATGCGTTCTATGAGCAGCTCGACCTTGCTCTTCTGATGTCCGTCCTCCGCGATTTCGACTATATCTTCGAGCTTGTTGGAGTATGACTTCGAGAGATAGAGCGAGAGCTTCGCGCAGCCGGGGCCGATGAGCTCATACAGGACGCTCGACGCAAGTATTATTGTTTCAAGCGCACTGCCGGACGCGCCGCCGAGCGTTCGCGCGCCCATCGCGGCGAGACCTATAGCGACGCCCGCCTGCGGGATAAGCGCGAGGCCGAGGTAGTTGCGGACAAGGTAGTTTTTCTTTGTTATGAGACAGCCGAGGAACGCGCCGGCGTATTTGCCGATGATTCGCGTGAAGAAGTAGCACACACCGACAACTATCAGCGGCACGTGGCCGATGGATGACGAGCTGTCAAAGAGCGCGCTGAGATTGAAGTTGAGTCCCGAACGCACGAAGAACAGCAGGAGTATCGGCGGGCTGTAGTATTTGTGATGTTTAACCAGCCTCTCATCGTCCGAAAGGTTTATGTAGACCATGCCCATCGCCATGCAGCCGAGAAGCGGCGAAACATCGAGCAGGGTGCATATTCCGCAGAACGAGAACAGCAGCGCGACGGAGACTATCAGCCTGTTGTCCGTCGAACGCTTTTGAAGCAGGAGCTTCAATATCAGTCCGAACAGGCAGCCTATCGCGAACACGAGAAGGTTGAGCCCGATGGGCTTCAATACGCTGCCCGCGCTGAAATGACCCGATGCGTTCGCGAGCGCTACGGATATCGCGGCGCTGTATGCGACGAGTCCGACAACATCGTCGAGCGCAACGACCTGGAGCAGGGTGTCAACAAAGTCGCCCTTTGCGTGGGTCTGGCGTATCGTCATGACCGTTGACGCGGGAGCGGTTGCCGATGCGAGCGCGCCGAGCACGAGCGAGAAGTTGATATCCAGCCCGAGAATGAAGAACGACACGATGAAAACGATAACCGACGCGAGGCACGCTTCGAGCACAGTTATCACAACGACTTTTCCGCCGTTCTTTTTAAGAGTCGAAAAGCGGAAGAACTCGCCGGTGCTGAATGCGATGAACGCGAGAGCGATATCGTTCAGAAAGTCCATGCCCTCAACGATGTCCTGCGGCACAAGATTCAATACATACGGTCCGAGCAGGACGCCGGAGAGTATGTACGCCGTGACAGTAGGCAGCCGGAGCCGCTTTGTGATGCGCGTCATCGCAAAGCCCGTTATCAGCATCAGAGCCACCGAAATTATGATTCCCGCGACGGGGGAGGTGATGTTGAAGGTCTTGTAGAGTGAGTTAATCAATTTCCCTTATTCCTCGTTTCCTTTCAGAGAGTAAAAAAGCAACCGCCGGGAGAGCTTTTTCGTCCGGCGACCGATAAATTTTGCAAATTTGTTTTTTTAATATCTCTTGTGATTTACTATATAATATGATATACTCAACCTGTAATAAAATCAAATTATTTTAATTTTGATTTTCAAAAACTTTTTTTATGGTGAGTATATGTTAGACAATAAAACCGAAACTTTGATAGCAGTTGCGGAACAGAAAAATTTCACAAGGGCGGCTGAAGCTCTCTCTCTGACCCAGCCTGCGGTCAGCCATCAGATAAGCCAGCTCGAACAATCCCTCGGTGCGAAGCTGTTCAATCGCAAGAAAGGCGAGCTGACATTAACGCAGGAAGGGGAGATTGCGGTTCGCTATGCGCGTATTCTGACTTCAATGGATCAGAAGATGCACATGGAAATAGCGGACTCTAAGCGCAACATAAAGAAGCTGCGCATAGGTTTGACTCATACCTCCGAAAGCACGTTTGCAACCGAGGTTCTCGCCCGTTACGGCAACGAATATCCAAATGTAAGCATTACTGTTTTTACAGATACTATAAAAAATCTTTATGATATGCTCGACAATTTTGAGATCGATCTTGCAATAACGGACGGAAAAGTGTCGAATCCGTCGCTCAATTCCGTCATGATAGATACGGACTATCTCGTTTGCATCATGTCGAACAACAATCCACTCGCAAAGCACTCGATGATAACGCTGAACGAGTTGCGCCGCGAGAGGCTCATCCTGCGTCTTCCGACTTCGGCAACGCGAATGCTGTTTGAAGCGACGCTCGAGAGCCACAACGAGTCGATAGACGACTTCAATGTTATTCTCGAAGTCGATAACGTCACGACGATAAAAGACCTTGTGCAGAAGGACTTCGGCGTATCTATCCTTGCAAAGAGCGTGTGTCTCAGAGAAGTCCGCAAAAAGAAGCTGACGATAGTGCCGATAGAAAACCTCAGCATGGCGCGCGAGACGAATATAGTCTATCACAAGAGCTTCGCCCATACCGAGGTGCTCCAGGATATAACTCAGCTCTATCACGACACGAAAAAGCACTATCTCGTGTGAGTGTAAATAAAAATCAGGAGGTACGCAGCCCAGCTGCATACCTCCTGTAATTTTATTTTTTCACAATGGCTGATACAATATTATAGAAATCGCTGATTGATATATTTTCTGCTGTTACCCTGTAATAAACCCCGCCGCAGCTGAAATCCGCGACCATAAGATTTTGTTTTTCTGGCTGAGCGGCGGCATCGCTGCCGACTGTTGCCGCGAACAGAACCTCCACGCTTTTGCCGCCGACTCCGATGCTTGTGATCTCGCTGCTGTTTAAAGCATATATGCAGTCGTTGGGCGCGCCAAGTTTGCTGGCGCTCATGGTAAAATCGGCATCTTTGGAGTGATATTTCAAATTTATAACATCTCTTGCAATAGCTCCGTCGGAAGAAAAAGTGACGGCGTGGCTGCTGCTGCCGATATATTTGTACTCCGCGCCGAGATTGAACAGGTCGGCGCCCATATAGGCGGTGACTTCCGCATTGCTCCAATTCTCGGTATAATGCTTTGCTGGGTCGAGATACAGCGGAGCCGCACTTTTGACTCCGTTTATCTGATTGGCAAAGCAGAGTCGTTTTGAACCGACGCTGTTGGGAGAAGTACTCTCGGCAGGCGAGACTGCGGCGTTGTCATAACTTGTAACAGGCTGACCGGGTACGGCACCGGGCGTCCCGGATTTGAACAATCCGCTTTTCCATGCCCCTATTCCGCCTAACGCTATCAGACAAAAACAACAGGCGGGGACAACAGCTTTTGTGATTATCTTATTTCTGCGTATCTTTTCGCTGTTATATTTATCAATACGGTCGAACACAGAATCAACAGTTTCATCATAGCTTTTCATATGTGAAACCCTCCGTTTCCAATTGTGATTTAAGTGATTTGCGGGCACGGTAGACAAGTGTCTCGATGTTGTGAACGGATTTTCCCATTATCTTCGCAGCTTCTTTATTGCTGAAATTCTCAAAATATATGAGCCAGAGAACCTGATGATATTCGGGCTTGAGCTTTTTCAGCGCCCGATGCACCGATATCTTCTGTTCTTCTTTTATAACAGCCGCCTCCAGGCTCTCCTCTTCGCTTTCGAGCTCCGAGCAGTCGTCAACGGATACGAGCGAAAATCTTGACCTTCGTCTCAGATGGTTGATGGCGATATTCCGCCCGATGGTGTAGAGCCAGGTTTTAAAAGAACTTGTGCCTTTGTCCTTCGGCTTTTTCGTCCCGAGCAGGACGAACGTATCCTCCGCCAATTCCTCGGCGATGTGTATGTTTCCGACAAAGCTGTTCAAATATAAGATAAGCCCGTCACGGTAGTTGACGATAATTTCAACTAATCCGCTATCATCTCCTTCGTTACAGAAACGGCGGTAGCTACTTGCACCGTTGTCCATAGATTTTCTCCTTTCTGCAAAGCGTCTTTTGTGCCCTTCACTTATTACACAAGAAAACGGGGAAAACCTCACACCCGATTTTTGAATATTATAAGCTGTCCTGATAATCCAAAACGCCGCCGGTAAGCTTTTATGCTGTGCCGGCGGCGTTTGAGTTTATGTTATATTTTATGCTATGACTGTGCTCGCCTGCTTGTCGGTGGGAACAAGACCGATGTAGCTCTGACCGGGGTTGAGCTTGAGCTCGGTGCCGTCGGACGAATAGAGGGTGAGCATACTGTCCGGGCCGCCCTTTTTCCAGGTTATGTTCTCATATGCGCCGTTCGAGAGATAAACGCCGCTGCCGCCTGTCAGATCCATGTCAACGCATCCGGAGGAGTCGCCCATGAGCGAGACCGGGCAATAGAGAATGATGACATTTTTGACCGCCATCTGCTTGCCGTCCGCGTCGGTCATCGGCGCGCCGTTGATGTCGTTGAGATAGAGCCCGTCCTGCGCCGAATAAGTAAATGAGTGGTTGCAGTAGGACGAGAAAACTATGTCTATTCTCGAGCATGCGCCGCCGGCGGGAGTGCGCGGCGAGCTCTCGGAAACAAATGCAAAGGGACTCTGATAGCCGGATTTAATATCGCGGCGGATGTCGAGCTTCGTAAGACCCTTGTCTATTGCCTCGCGGGTCGTGTATCCGCGGTGCTCGATGGCTACGTTGGTGCGCTCCTTGTCGCGGAAGAAATATCTGCCGAGATATGAACGCCCGTCGAGGTCGTCGACATTGCGCTCGTTTATCGCCGAATAGGCGTATTTGCTGCCGCCCCAGTGGACGAATATTGCGTCGAGTCCCTCGGCTATCTCGACGAAGTCGTGCCTTGCGCTTCTGAGCGAACCGACCTTGTCGGGAATCTTGTTTATGTCGGAATAGAGCCAGAGCATTCTCGTAATACCCGCCTCCGTCACGCCCTCAAACACGATGTCGGGGGTGCACAGACCCCACTGCGGGCGAGCGGGCTTCGAGTTGTTGACAACTACCGCTATCGGGCGTTTGCCCTGCGCCTTGAAGCCGGAGAGTCCGGTCAGCGGGTCGATGTCCGCCGCTTCGAGTGACTGCGATGAGGATTCGCCGCTCGTGCTGTCCGCGTCCGGATTTTTCTTGCCGCCGGAGCATTTGACGGCAATCAGGACGATCATCACGATGAGCAGCAATACTGCCGCGATGAGAATGTAAAGTCTCGAATTGTTTTTCTTCTTCTTTTTCTGCTGAACTGACATTTTGAAAATACCTCGTTATCTGATGGATTTTTCTGTCATCCTAATTATACATTCAGAAGATATATTTTTCAACAGTAAAGCTCCGATTTTATTGACTTATCTTTTTACTATGTTATATAATGGTAAAAAGCCGGTAATTTTTTCGGCTTTGGCGCGGAATATTTCAGCGCGCCGGAAAAGGAGGTAAACCCAGATGGCAAGAGTATTCAATTTTTCAGCAGGCCCCTCGATGCTGCCCGAGAGCGTTCTCAGCCGCGCGGCTGCGGAGATAATGGACTATCACGGAAGCGGCCAGTCCGTTATGGAGATGTCGCACCGCTCAAAGGTCTTTGAGGAAATCATGGACGAGGCGCAGAATCTGTTCAGATCGGTACTTTCAGTGCCCGATAATTACGATATACTGTTCCTCCAGGGAGGAGCTTCGACCCAGTTCGCCGCGATTCCGCTCAACCTTTTGAACGGCAGCGGAAAGGCTGACTATATGCTCACCGGTCAGTTCTCGACCAAGGCGTATAAAGAGGCGTGCAAATACGGCGATATCAGAGTTGTCGCGTCCTCGAAAGATAAGACTTTCTCTTATATTCCCGAGGTCACCCGCGAGGATTTTGACCCCGAGGCGGACTATGCCTATATATGCCTGAACAACACTATCTACGGCACGAAGTTCCCGTATATCCCCGACACAGGCGATGTTCCGCTCGTTGCTGATGTTTCGTCATGCTTCCTCTCGGAGCCGCTCGATGTCTCAAAGTTCGGTATTGTCTACGGCGGCGCGCAGAAGAATGTCGCCCCCGCGGGACTGACTATTGTCATAGTGCGTAAGGACCTTGTCGGCAAATCACGCGATATCACGCCTGCGATGCTCGACTACAAGAATATGGCGGACAACGACTCGATGTATAACACGCCGCCCTGCTGGTCGATATATATGTGCAAATTAGTGCTCGAGTGGATAGAGAAGCTCGGCGGACTTGAGGAGATGAAGAAGAGAAACGAAGCGAAGGCGAAGATTCTCTACGACTTCATCGATTCGAGCAAGATGTTCTCGAACCCCGTCAGGCACTGCGACCGCTCGCTGATGAACGTGACTTTTGTCACCGAGAGCGACGAACTCAACGCGAAGTTTGTCTCCGAGGCGGCAGAGGCGGGATTTGTCAACCTCAAGGGACACCGTTCGGTCGGCGGAATGCGTGCGTCTATCTACAACGCCATGCCGGTCGAGGGAGTCGAGCAGCTTGTTGACTTCATGAAGGAGTTCGAAAAGAACAACTGAGGGGGAGAGGCTGATGAAAGAGATATTAACGCTAAATAAAATAGCAAAGTGCGGAACCGACCGCTTTGACAGCGCGAAATATATCTGCACTGACAATGCGGAAGATCCGGCGGCGATAATGGTGCGCTCGGCTTCAATGCATGAGATGCAGTTCGGAGCGGGTCTTTTGGCAATCGCTCGCGCGGGAGCGGGTGTGAATAATATCCCGATCGATAAGTGCTCGGAGCAGGGCATCGCCGTGTTCAACACGCCCGGAGCGAACGCAAATGCAGTAAAAGAGCTCGTTATCTGCGCGGCTCTTCTCGCTTCGCGCAAAGTTATAGACGCTATCGACTGGTGCAAGGCTCTAAAAGGCGAGGGCGACAATGTCGGCAAGCTCGTCGAAAAAGGTAAAAGCTCGTTTGCGGGTCCCGAGATAAAAGGCAAGACCATGGGCGTTGTCGGCATGGGCGCTATAGGTAAGCTCGTTGCCGAGGCGGCGGGGGGCC
>ERZ780013.487-NODE-487-length-13035-cov-2.53105_pt1 | contig 13035 bp, 10 predicted proteins | sample MGYA00511178_ERZ780013 | MGnify/ENA primary metagenome ERZ780013 (study PRJEB29588, sample SAMEA2149568) | human gut metagenome | biome: human gut; feature: human-associated habitat; material: faeces | place: Denmark | collected 2008/2010 ... | reverse complement strand
TCCCGCCTCAGGATATGCCGCATGGCTGGCTGTCCCTATCATATGTATCTCAAGCCCCGTTGATGCGCATGCAAATGTTCCATCTATCGTCAGCACATGATTTCTCGGATATCCCGGTATGTTATGAAGTCCATAAATCTCACCTATATTCTTCTCAATTATAAGATCTCTGCACAGCCTTGCCCCGGCACCGATCTCCTCGCCGGGCTGGAAAATGAAATAGACGTCCCTGTGTGTATTCCCGCATTTTTCCATTGCACGGGACAGCCAGGCCGCAGCCCCACATAATATACTGCTATGTCCATCATGCCCGCAGTAATGTCCCGGCTTTCCATCCTGCCCACACACTGCATCCATGTCTGCCCTGAACGCGATCGGCGTTCTTTCTTCATCCCCTATTCTGTCATCAGAAGATTTCAGCACCACATAAAACCAAGCACCTCTATCCACGATCTCAAGGTCAGTATTCTCCCTGAGAAACGACATGAGCACCGCCTTAGTCTGCATCTCATGCATCGAAGCCTCAGGAATGCTGTGAAGCCTGCGCCTGAGGTCATATATCTTTGTCATCAGCTCTTTGTCAATTTCCATAATGCCTCCGTGCTCCTTCTCATCTATCACAGTCCAAGACACATCCTTATAATACCGAGTATCAGCATATGCACTGGATAGAACAGGTAATTCACCAGCTTATTCTGCCTGCCGCGCTTGCCATTGTATGTCAAAGTCAGTCCAACCCCCAACAGTGCCCACGGTTCCTTGAACATCGCCAGGTAGCAGAACGGTATTGCAATTGCGGACTTTTCATGAAATATATACAGGAAATATCCTATAAGTATGGCGTGGTAGTCATAATCAACCGCAAGATTCATCGATATAAGACACACTATGGCAACTATCGGTATCGTTGCTATAAACCATACTGCCTTGGGAAGCTTCTCCATTTTTTTCCTCAGCACATCAATGATCCATATCATTGCCAGCACCATCGCCAATGTAAACATAATATTATTTGCATTCCATTCAAAGAATACGCCACTGGAGAACATGTCATAAGGGATCTCAGATATCACGCCAAATATAAGCAGCATTCCAAGATACTTCCACTTGTTTCTCGTATGAAAATATCCTTCCACCAACATATATATGAATATCGGGAAAGCTATCCGCCCCAGGACATCAAATACATCACTTACAGCCGATATTATTCCACCATCCAGATACGGATACAGCAATGTCTTATTCGTATGATCTATGAGCATTGAAATGAACGCTATATACTTAAGCTGTGCTCCGGAAAGCAGACCTATTCCGTTCAATGTTATTTTTCTGCACGTTTCACAAGTTGCACCCTCTGCCTGCTCAGAGTTATTTTTTTTTTTATAATTATGAACTTTCATGCAATTTCTCCTTTGTTTTCCCAACATTTACTGATGTTTTAGTCCTAATAAGTACAGTAGTCGTTTTTAGGCCCCCGCACTTATGCACTACCACACTTTTCAACAGTGTTTTCACTATAAGTATAACATAACTGCATTGAATAACAGAGCTTAACTTTTTTTCAATACGCTTAAATTTATGACATTGCGCATTTACATGTAGTCAGCATATTTGCTGGATAAATAAACAAAATACCAGTCTGCAAAATCAGATGTTTTTCTAATCTTTGCAAGCTGGTATTCGATCACCCTCTGTGTCAATCAGAGCATATGACCTATATGTTCAGATCGTATTTCTCCACCTCAAGTTCCACACATCCGTCAGTTTCAAATACAATATCCTGAGCATTGCGCGGTGTATATATAACTGTAGACAGCACCTGTTCTCCATCATTTACAAATATCTCTATGGAATTCCAATCCATCACTATTCTCATTTTTGAAAGTCCATTGCCATTCTTGATTTTGACCTTGCGCACACAGTTTGTATCACGTATCCATCCCGCAAATGTTCTGTCTATCTCAAGCATTTGTGCTCCCGGGGTATAGCCGACATTGGTTTCATGAATCTCATTCTTTGCAAAGTGCATTGTAAAATGTCCGCATTCAGCTTTCTTTATATCAACTGTCATATCGATAACTCTGCCGTTAATGCCTTCATATGTCTTCTCACCACGCAAAGTATCATTAACTACCAGCTTGTTCTGCCTGTATCCACAAAGCTCTCTGACCGGAGTCTGAATCAGCTTGCCGTCAGAGATCATTAGTTCTCTTGGAACTGACATCATACATGCCCACTTCTGTCCACGTGGCAGCGTATTTACGCTGTCCCAAGACTGCATCCAGCCAATCATCACCCTTCGGCCATCAGGTGTTCTTATAGTCTGTGGTGCATAAAAATCAAATCCACTGTCCACAGATACTGCTTTTTCATACTTGAAAATATGTTTCTCTTCATCCACATCGCCTGTGAAGAATACCACGTTATTTCCATTGTGAAACTCTCCATCTGCTGACATGTCCTGTGGGGATACTATAAGCACCTTATGTCCATCCATCTCAAAATAGTCTGGGCACTCCCATACTGCGCCAAATCTGCCTGTTTCATCCTTTGCAAATACTGATTCAAATTTCCAGTTGTACATATCATCTGAAGAGAACAGTACAACCTGAGGGATTCCATTATATGTCCGGTTTCCAGCCAGCATATAGTACCTGCCGTCCGCGTCCTTCCAGACCTTCGGATCTCTGAAATCAGCACGGCTGCATTCCTCCGGCATGATCTTCCCATCAACAACAGGATTGCTGGATATTTTTTCATAACTAATTCCATCACCTACAGCCATACACTGGTTTTGTATAACATTCTTAGTTCCATCAGCCATTTTTTCCTCAACTACTCCTGTATAGAACAATACATGCTTCCCGTCATTCTCTATTGCAGTTCCTGAAAAGCAGCCAAATGCATCATAATCCGAGTCAGGTGCCAGTGCTGTTGGAAGCTCCTCCCATCTTATAAAATCATCTGAGGTGGAATGTCCCCAGTGCATAGGTCCCCACTCCGTGCTGTATGGATGGAACTGATAAAACAAATGCACCTTTCCTTTATATATGGAAAATCCATTAGGGTCGTTTAACCAGCCCACCGGAGTTGTAAGATGGAACTCCGGCTTGTCTGCTCTGTCTACTCTGTTCTTTTCTATATATTCATCTGCCTTCTGGCATGTATACATACTGTGACCTCCTTCTGCTTGATTAGATTGTTTTTTCGGTTGTGCTGTCAAAGAAGTGCAGCTTATGTGGCATGAATACGAACGAAACCTTGTCGCCTATCTGGCTTATCTCATACTTTGATACTCTTGCAACAGTCTTGCTTCCCGCAAACTGGAAATACAGATTATTTTCATTTCCCGTCCACAAGAAGATCAAACCGCCCACACCCCTTTATTTATCTGAGGTGTGGGCGGTTTTTATCAAAACTTTTGTCCTATAAGTTTAAATATCATTCTGTCTACTGCGCATGCTCGAACTGATGCTCTTTGTAGTGATGAGCCTCCTCCAGCATCATGTCCTTGACCTTCATAAGTCTGACCTGGGTGCTTCGCTCATTCTCATCAAGCTTCATGCTTATATACTTTATTCCCTCCCGGGTCTCCGGGATGATGACATGCTCAAGAGCATTTACACGCCTTCTGGTCTTCTCTATCTCCGCTGCGAGCATCTGGCAGGACTTCTCCACCTCCGCCAGTCTCAGCATATCAGGAAGTATATCCGAGAGGGACTTCACTGCATCGTCCAGCTCTCCAGATGTAAATGCAAATCCATACGAATAGATGTCATTTGAATTTGCGCTTTTCGTCTTATAGTCGTACACAGGAATGTCAACACTCATTACATTCCTGTCGCCAAGGGCGATCCGCACCTCCTGCTTCGGAGCCATGAGCGCCGTACTCAATGTCTGCTCATTCATACCCGCCTTCGCTATTACAAAGCCTGTGTTGGCAGCTTTGATGCCAGCCTCAACCTTCTTTCTCAGTTCCATATTCTCTCTTGCCATGTCAAGGAACTGCCTCATCAGCTCATCTCTTTTATCTTTCAGGAGCTTATGGCCTCTGGATGCCGTGACCAGCTTCTTCTTAAGCCTTGTCAGCTCCATTCTGGTTGGATTAACCACAACATTAGCCATCTGTCTTCTCCTTTCTTCCAAATATATTTTCAAGCTACTTGACATGTATTACAAAGACAACGTGTATATGGCAATTTTGAATGTCGTACATTTAATTGTGTCCCCATTGCGGCATATATTGCCAACCGGGGGTCGCTTCCGCTTATTTCGGTCTGCAGCGGTACTAAGGTGCCGCTTGAGGCGCCACCTAAGGACCGGCGACCTCAAACTCCCCCTATTGGCAATATATGCCGCAATGGGGGACGAACACAATCTACATCTTTCAAAATTGCCTACCCACTACTTTCCGTAATACATGTCAAGCCACTTGTCGTCGATACGTTTCAGCTCGGCTCTAGGAAGAATGGAGAGAAGCTTCCAGCCTATGGCAAGTGTCTCCTCAATACTTCTGTCGGTGCCGTACCCCTGGGATACATACTCCTTCTCAAATGCCTCTGCAAACTTTGCATATATGATATCTATATCCGAAAGTGCCGACTCACCCAGGATAGTCATGAGCTCCTTGGCATCCTTTCCTCTTGAATAAGCTGCAAATAACTGGTTCATGGTGCTGGCGTGATCTCCTCTGGTCTTGCCCTCACCGGTTCCCTTATCCTTAAGTCTGGACAGTGACGGAAGTACATCGATAGGCGGTGTGACTCCCTTTCTGTACAGCTCTCTTGAGAGAATGATCTGTCCCTCTGTGATATATCCCGTGAGGTCTGGTATAGGATGAGTCTTGTCATCCTCAGGCATAGTCAGGATCGGTATCATGGTTATACTTCCATTCTTGCCCTTCTGTCTTCCGGCTCTCTCATACAAAGTTGCCAGGTCAGTGTACATGTATCCAGGATAACCACGGCGTCCCGGAACCTCTTTTCTTGCGGCTGATACCTCACGAAGTGCATCCGCATAGTTCGTGATATCCGTGAGGATTACCAGAACGTGCATGTTCTTCTCAAATGCAAGATACTCAGCGGCGGTAAGTGCCATTCTAGGTGTGGCGATACGCTCAACCGCAGGATCATTTGCCAGGTTGATGAAGAGGACTGTTCTGTCTATGGCACCAGTCTCCTTGAAGCTCTCTGTGAAGAAGTTTGCCTCCTCAAACGTGATACCCATGGCTGCAGATACGACGGCGAATGGCTCATCTGTTCCGCGCACCTTTGCCTGTCTTGCTATCTGTGCTGCAAGCTGGCTGTGCGGAAGTCCTGAAGCCGAGAATATCGGCAGCTTCTGTCCTCTTACCAGTGTGTTCAGTCCGTCTATGGCTGATATACCTGTCTGAATGAACTCAGACGGATAGTTCCTGGCAGCCGGATTCATCGGCAGACCATTGATATCTCTTCTCTCATCAGGAAGTATCTCAGGGCCGCCATCTATAGGTCTTCCAAGTCCGTCAAATACACGGCCAAGCATATCTTCTGATACGCCGAGCTCCATACTCCTTCCAAGGAATCTTACCTTGCTGTTTGAAAGGTTGATACCTGTCGAATTCTCAAAGAGCTGTACCAGGGCGTCCTCACCATTTATCTCAAGGACCTTGCATCGTCTGATCTCGCCGTCCGCCAGCTCAATCTCACCCAGCTCATCATAAGCTACATTCTCAACTCCGTGCACCAGCATCAGAGGACCCGCAACTTCCTGTATAGTTCTATATTCCTTTGGCATAGTCTTAGTCCTCCTTCTCTATAGCTTCCTGAAGCTCCTTGTCAAGCTCCCTGGATATCTTCTCGTACTCTTCATCCACATTCTCAGGAAGCACATATTTGAATCGTCCGATCTTTTCTCTGATCGGCATGTTCAGAATATTTCTTATGCTTGCTCCACCGGCCAGTGCCTGCGCTGACTCCTCATAAAATGCCATGATGAGCTCCATCATCAGAAACTGCTTGTGAAGCGGTGTGTATGTGTCCACATCATGGAATGAGTTCTGGTGAAGAAAATCCTCTCTAATGGATCTCGCCGCCTCCATCTTCAGTCGGTCTCCCGCTGAAAGGGCATCCATACCTACCATCTTAACGATCTCATCGAGCTCTGCCTCCTCCTGAAGCAGGGTCATCATCTTCTGTCTGTCGACCATGAACTTTTCATTTACATTTTCCTCGAACCATTTGCCCATATTGTCCACATACAGAGAGTATGAGGTCAGCCAGTTGATGGCAGGAAAATGTCTCTTGTACGCAAGCGATGAATCCAGTCCCCAGAATACCTTGACGATTCGAAGTGTTGCCTGTGAAACCGGCTCGGAAATATCACCACCCGGAGGAGAAACCGCACCGATAACCGACAGTGCACCGGTTCTGCCCTCGCTGCCGAGAGTCTTGACCATTCCGGCTCTCTCGTAGAACTGTGCAAGTCTTGAACCGAGGTAAGCAGGGTAACCCTCCTCACCAGGCATCTCCTGCAGACGTCCTGACATCTCTCTGAGCGCCTCAGCCCAACGCGATGTGGAATCCGCCATGAGTGCCACCGAGTAACCCATATCACGGAAATACTCAGTTATACCCGTATATATAGATGCCTCTCTGGCCGCAACCGGCATATCCGATGTGTTGGCTATGAGGACTGTTCTCTGCATGAGTGAATGTCCGGTCTTCGGATCCTTCAGCTCTGGGAACTCGTTCAGAACATCTGTCATCTCATTTCCGCGCTCTCCGCATCCGATGTAGACAACGATATCCGCCTCAGCCCACTTTGCAAGCTGATGCTGGATAACTGTTTTGCCGCTTCCGAAAGGTCCGGGAACCGCAGCCACTCCTCCCTTTGCTATAGGGAAGAATGTATCTACAACTCTCTGTCCTGTGATAAGTGGCATGATCGGTGGTATCTTTTCCTGATATGGACGGCCCTTACGAACCGGCCACTTCTGCATGAGTGTCAGCTCCCTGTCACCCTTGTCTGTCTCAACCACACACACAGTCTCCTCAACTGTGAATTCTCCTGCCTTTATCTCTTTGATGGTTCCTGTCACACCATAAGGCACCATGATCTTCTGTGTGACGACCACAGTCTCCTGAACTGTTCCTATCACATCGCCTGCCGTCACCTTATCACCCACCTTGGCAGTCGGCACAAATGTCCACTTGATATCTCTCTTCAGCGATGGAACTTCAACTCCTCGCTTCAGGTTGTTACCACATATCTTCATGATATCATCCAGCGGTCTCTGGATTCCATCGTATATACTGCTTATAAGTCCCGGTCCCAGCTCAACCGACAGAGGCATTCCCGTTGACTCGACCGGTGCTCCCGGTGCAAGTCCTGATGTCTCCTCGTATACCTGAACTGATGCCTGATCTCCATGTATCTCTATGATCTCGCCGATAAGTCTGCTCTCACTTACACGCACCACGTCGTACATATTTGCATCACGCATGCCCTCAGCGATGACCAGTGGTCCGGCGACCTTCTTAATCTTTCCTGTAGCCACTTAACAGCTCACGCTCCCTTCTATACTCACTCGCTCCATAGATAATTGCGAATCCTCTTTCCGATATGATTGAGGCAGTTTAGTATATCAAAATCGAATTATACCGATTTCGCAATTACCTATATCCGCTCGTTTCACCATTATTTTCTAATCATTCTTCATTAAATAATATGTCCGAGCCTACAGCCTGCTCAACGGATTTCTTTACTCCCGCTATTCCGGCCCCTGTATTGCCAGATATCCCCGGTATGAGAATGATCGCTGGCTTCATAACCTCTCTGTATCTGTCTATCTCTTTATTGAGATCCGAAGCCAGTGCCTCGGTCATATATATGACTGCATAATTGTCCTCCGCCAGCCTTTTCAGCAACGTAGCCCCATAATCCAGATTATCTACAGGGAATGTATCCAGGCCCAGAGTTGCAAATCCGTATATACTGTCATAATCGCCCATAACAGCTATCTTATACATACATCTCCCTTACCCTTTCCCTGATAGCCTCCTCCGGAAGCTGGTTCAGCTTGCATGTCAATATGATCCTGACTGTCTTTATCTCGTTGAGCCTCGCCAGAATGTACGCCACTATCGGTCCCACCGTAAATGGGTTGTACTTCTGAGGCTTTATCGTTTCTATGATACGGTTGTCACACCATCTCTCAAATGCCGATGCCGACTCAGAAAGTGCCTCTGCCCCACCAGCGTATGCTGTATCTGCAAGGTATCTCTCTATCTCCTCCATGCCAGCCACCGCAGCCGTCGCCAGCCTGTCAATATCCAGAGTGTTGCACTCCGCCATGGCTCTCTTCATGAAATCCTTGTTTTTGCCTGTCTTCATGGATCTCACCGCTATCTTGATATCTGCAACAGCCACCGTCGTCTCTGCATAATCCCTGAGCAGGCTGTCATCTGCCTTCTTTGCAGCCTGCATGATCGCCAGCAGTGTTCCTCGGTCTATCACAGCATCGCACATCTGTCCATCTCCAGCCTGTGCCATACAGTCCCAAGCCTCCCTCGCGCAGTCTCTCATGTGTTCTGGAAGTCTGTCCCACGCCTTGTCACTTACGATGGACAGCATCTTCTGCCCGTCTATCTCGGCATTGTCGAAGAACACATGGGCAGGGGTCTCCCCGGCAACCACAGTCTTGATCGCCGCCTTGAGGTTGTGATACAGATCTGGAAGTCTTATGACATCGAACACGGACATATCATCCACCATCTCAGCCACAGCAGCCCACGTCTTGTCAGTCTCCGCCCTAAGTATGTCATTTTCATCCATACTGGCTTTATCACTATCGCCCCAGCCCTTCTCTATGATGAACTGAACCGCCTTCTTGTAGGAATCCGTGGCCACGAGCTGTTCTATGACTGCCTGACTCATAAGCGTCATCTCAAGTGCCCTGATCCTGGCAACTGCATATATATATTTGTCTGCCATCTGCCTACCTCCAGCTATCTGTTATCAACAAATAATAATTCATTTACCTTGTCTGCCAAATGTTCTCTGTTCGCGTCCAGCATTGCTCTGAATGAACAGTTTTCCTCGATTCCTCCGTAGATCAGGATAAATCCTCCATCTATATCACAGTTCCCATTGGACACCTTAAGGCTTCCTCCATGAGCTGCAGCTATCTGCTCTATCTGCTTCTCAGTCTGTGGTGTAAGTCGTTTTCTGTCTTTCCCGGAAAAACATATCTCTCCGCTTTTCGGCTGTACCGACTTCTCCAGACATTTGACGATCACCTGGAAATACTCCTCATCCGGGAGCGCCACCATTGCGTCATATGCCTTATCCAGCATATTCCCAATTATGGACTGCTTTGCCGCAAGTATCGCCTGTCTCTTCTTAAGTTCTGATGAGGACTTTGCCCTGAATGATCCGGACTTTTCTGCCTGGGCAACCTTCTCTCTGGTCTCCTCATTCATCTTATCCACAGTCTTTTTGGCATTTGCAATGATGGAATCCGCGTTTCTGGCAGCCTGAGCTTTGATCTCTCCAGCTTCCTTCTGCGCTTCCTGAAGGATCTGTTCTACGATTGTTTCCAATCCCGTCATAAAGTACATCCTCCTTACAAAAAGTTATAATTTGATTCCATTTACCGCAAGAATTGATACCAGAAGTGCAAGGATCGCATATGTCTCAACCATGGCTGGGAAAAGCATCGCCTTACCAAACTGATCAGGCTTCTTTACAACTATTCCAACTGCTGCAACTGCTGTCTTGCCCTGGTGCATTGCTGATACAAGACCAACTACCGCTATTGGAAGACATGCTGCAAGCATCATAAGTCCCTGTGCTACTGTGAGCTCCTTCGGTGTTCCTGAAAGGATTCCTATGTTGGACAATGCTATGAATCCAACAAGAAGTCCGTAGATACCCTGTGTACCCGGAAGAAGCTGGATGATAAGAACTTTTGCAAATTTGCTTGGATCCTCACTTACTACACCTGCTGCCGCCTGACCAGCAACTCCTACTCCATATGCAGATCCCATGCCTGCAAGAATTACTGCAAGCGCAGCTCCCACTAATGCCAAAACCGTTCCCATTGTCATAATATTTTCTCCTCCTAAAATTGGTTTCTTATTTCTGTGTTTCTGTACCACTTACTATATCAACGTACTTCGTATTCTCTCTGAACGGCCTGAATGGATTGCCGCCGCCCTCGTAGAATTTGCCGAAGAACTCTACATACTGGAGACGGCATGTGTGCACGTATGCTCCCAGCATGTTGATCGCAAGATTGAACAGATGTCCTATTACAAATACGATGATGAACACTATGGCTCCGAATATTCCATCGCCAGCCATGCTTCCCATCTGGTTTATTACCTGTGCTATAACTCCCGTCGCAAGTCCCAGTGCAAGAAGTCTGGAGTACGACAGCAGATCTGACAGCCAGCCTGTCAGGTTGTATATGTCATACAGTCCAAGTGCAAGTCTGAGCACCGGATTCTTGTGGTCTCTTCCCGACATGAGCACGATGATCGCAGCTCCCACAATCGCCAATCCGTAGCTTGTATTCTTAAGCCAGCCAGGGAAATTGAACTGCATCTGTGCTATGGATGCGAACAGCTCCGTCGGCATGAGCATCAGCACAAGTCCTGTGATGAGCATGAACCACGACAGCACGTCGCATATGAATGACTTCGCATCTCCCTTCTTCAGACACATATATCCCTTGAGTGCCAGTCCGCCGAACAAATGTATAAGTCCGAACAGCAAAGAGAATAACAAAAGCTTCATCGGGTCATCCAGCGGTGCAAACCATACCGGCTTGAACGTCACCTCGTGGTGGAAAAACGTCCTCGATACCACCGTTATCAGGTCTCCGAAAAAACCGCCAAATAATATTCCCCATATCAGTGTGGATATACCACAGTACATGAACAGACGCAGGGACTTTTGAAGTCCGTTCTCCATCTTCGGGAATTTCCTGATCAAAATAAAACATGCCAGGAATATGATGAGTCCATACGCCGCATCGGACAACATGAGTCCGAACAGGAATATATAGAATATCGCCATCGGTGTGGTTGGATCCATCTCACCTTTTCCCGGAAGTCCAAATGACTCCAGTACGCCCTCCGCCGATGCGAACATCTTCGGATTCTGAAGCTGTATAGGTGCCGCTTCATCCTCCGGAACATCATATACATCAGCCATCAGGCTGAAATTCTCATTGAGTACAGCCACTACCCTGTCTGCATCTCTCTCCAGCACATATCCCGATATGACAAATGTGCTCTTTGACTGGAGAAGGCCTCCAAGGACCTTATATTTATCCGCCCTTATGCGGTAATAGTCAGCCAGAAGTCTCAGCTTGTCTCTGTCATCAGCCATGGATACTAGTTCATTCTTCTTGTCCTCTATCCACTGTTCGAACTCCCTTATATCCGCCCTGTACTTATCCGTCTTCTGTTCAGGTGTCCTTTTGGAGAAATACGAAATTCTTGTAAATCCATGGGATCTCAATATCTCCTCCACCCTCTGTGATACAGTTTTAATGGCTATTGCCACCATACAAGTCTGGTCCTTATCAGATCCTACAACAGTGACTGTGTATCCCGCTATCTCCGGTTCCGCAGAGCTTATATACCCCTGAATATCCGTCTCCGTGAGCCCCGGTGGCATAGTTCCGATCATCACATCCGTCTTCTCGGTCCCTGTGGTATTGATCGGTATGTCCATATTCAGCCACGGCGCCAATCCGTCTATAGCCACCTGACATTTGACTATTCCCGCCTCACAGCCGGCTATGTCCTTGCTGATCTCCTGAATCTTTTTAACCTTACGGTTATAATCCCATCTTCCAGCTATGATCTCCTGAATGTCAGCCTCTGACGCCTCCTGCCGTCCTTCCAGGCTGGCAAATATGGATTTCTCCTCCGGAGCATATTTATCAATTATCTGTAAGGCTTCATCTGTATTCTGTACTCTCTTCTCGTACTTTGCTCTCTGGCTTGTGGTACTCATCTTCCTGAAGTCATCAGTCTCTTCGTTATCAGTCTGTATCTCAACCATTCCCAGCGACTGGAGCTTCTCAAGAATTGCTTTTCTGTCCCTCTTCATGGCACAGATCTCAATCTTCTTCATAGGAAGTACCGCCATACATTTACCCCCTTTCTTAAAATGCCTGCAGGACTTTTCATCCCACCAGCTCTGCGATGATCATGGAAGTAACCTCGCCTTCCATGGACGCTGCACGTTCCCTGAGATGTGCGATCTCAGCGGTGGCAATATCCATCGCCTTCACCGTGAGCTTCTCCTCCTCAGATCTGCCGGCTCCCTCGGCACTCTTCATGCTTTCTCTCGAAGCTGATCCTGCGGCCGCGATCATATCCGCAGCCTCCTTCTTTGCAGCAGCTACTGTATAGTCGGCTTCTTCCTTGGCCTTGCGAATGATCTCGTCAGCTTCAGACTCTGCATCGGTTATCTTCTTCATAGTCTCCTGCAGCATAACATTCCTCCCTTATAAAAATTTATGAGCAGACTCAATTCCATAAACACTTCATCAAAGCATCACTTTAGATTATTATGTCAAAACTCAAGTAATATTATTTTATAATGAGTTGGCTATATTGTAAATAAACATTTTGTAAAGTTTGTACAACCCCCTTGATATTTTTTTATTGTTAATGTACAATGTGACTATGTTGATAATACTTATGTTTATCCATTAATCATTTTTCTTCCTTTTAACGCGGTTATATGTCGAACAAATGATGCAGTTTGACGAAAACCGTATAAAAAAAGATCCCATGACAGTCTTGACCATACTGTCATGGGATTCTTTTTTGAGTATGAACGGGGTCCCCCTTACGGCATAACTTATGATACTACTCAATCATTCCGATTCTTCTTACGTGACGCTCATCATTTGAGAATGGTGTGTCGAGGAATATGTCGACTATCTTAAGTGCAAGTCCAGGTCCTATGACTCTGGCACCCATAGCCAGCATATTTGCATCGTTGTGCTCTCTTGTCGCCTGTGCCGAGAAG
>ERZ780013.485-NODE-485-length-13053-cov-4.08486_pt1 | contig 13053 bp, 11 predicted proteins | sample MGYA00511178_ERZ780013 | MGnify/ENA primary metagenome ERZ780013 (study PRJEB29588, sample SAMEA2149568) | human gut metagenome | biome: human gut; feature: human-associated habitat; material: faeces | place: Denmark | collected 2008/2010 ... | reverse complement strand
GAACACTTATAAATCGCTCATTTTAAGCTATTCAGCAGATTATAGAAGAATTTTATGGAAAAACCTGTGTATGTACAGTCTGATTCTTTAAAAGAAAGGTATAGTGTAGAAAATTGGCTCTCTTTTTTCAAAGAAATGAAGAAATAGAATATTTTGTAAATATTATTCTAAGTAATGAAAATCCTCCTACTAAATACTTCTGCCCGGACTGGTGGGGCGGCGGTGGCTGCCAATCGGCTGAGAAAGGCTTTACAGAAGAAAGGAATAGACGTTTCGATGTTGGTACGCGACAAAGAAATAGCGGATGCTTCCATTTCTTCGGTGAGTATTACAGGGTGGAAGCGGAAAATGAACTTATTCCGTTTCTATTGGGAACGCCTGATTATCTTCTTGTGTAATCATTTGGATAAAAAAGAACTGTTTCGGGTGTCGATTGCCAATACAGGAACGGATATCAGTCATCATCCGCTGGTAAGACAGGCTGATATCATTCATTTGCATTGGATTAATCAGGGATTTTTGTCGCTCTCAGATCTGCAGAAATTATTCCAGTTGGGTAAACCAATTGTGTGGACGATGCATGATATGTGGCCATGTACGGGAATTTGCCATCATGCACGGGAGTGTTCTGCTTATCATGAGCGGTGTGGGGCTTGTTTTTATTTGCATAGTACGCAGCATACAGATTTGTCTACTCGTGTGTTTTTACAAAAAAACAAGGTTTATCACTCGGTTCCCATCACATTTGTAGGATGTAGCCGATGGCTGACAGAACGAGCTGCCCAAAGTGCTTTGTTGAAAGACAAACGAGTTATAAATATTCCTAATCCCCTGGATCTTTCTCTTTTTACTCCTAAGGATATATCTGTTAGTAGAAAGTTGTTACATTTACCAGAAGATAAACATTTGATTTTATTCGGAGCCTTGAATGTAACGGATTCTAGGAAGGGAGTAGATTATCTGATTAAGGCATTGAGATTATTGTCTCGGAATGATATGGAGTTGGTGGTATTCGGTCAGGTCAAACGGGAAATAAAGGATTTGGTTCCTGTTCCTATTCATTCGCTGGGATATTTGTCTGATGACAATCAGATTGTGGCATTGTATAATGCCGTTGATTTGTTCGTGACTTCTTCATTGGACGAGAATCTCCCCAACACCATCATGGAGGCAATGGCTTGTGGAACTCCTTGTGTCGGGTTTCAGACGGGAGGGATACCGGAGATGATTGATCATTTGGAGAATGGGTATGTGGCCCGTTATCAAGATGCAGAGGATCTGGCGCAGGGAATTACGTGGGTTTTGGATCATCCTCATCCGCAACAATTGGCTGAGGCCTGTGTGGAGAAGGTAAAAACTCATTATTCGGAAGAGGTTATTGCCGGAAAATATATAGCTTTGTATCAGAAGCTGATGGATAAAGAAAAGATATGAAAGTCTCACGTGAATATATTTTACAGGCAGTCAAACAGACTTTACATTTGGTCGCACCGAATGCAAAGATTATTTTGTTTGGATCGAGAGCCAGGAATGATGCCCAGGAGGATTCAGACTGGGATTTGTTAATTCTCATCGAAAAAGATAAGATTCTGAATGATGATTTTGATAAAATAGCTTATCCGTTGATAGAGTTGGGTTGGGAGTTAGATGAGTATATTCATCCGATACTTTATACATTCAAGGATTGGAAGAAAAGGTGCTTTACTCCGTTTTATAAAAATATAGAAAAGGAAGGAATCGTTCTATGACATCGGGTGATTATGATGATTTATTTGACTGGACTGAAGAAGATGTAGCTCCCTTTTTTGAAAAGACGGAAGTTTTCATGAAACATGTATATGAATTGATTACATTGAAAGAATGAATAATGGGGAATAATACTGTCAAATTCACGATTATAACGATCACTTATAATGCGGCGCAGTGGCTGGAACGAACCATCTTGAGTATCTTGAGCCAGTCGTATGGGAATATTGAATATGTGATTATCGATGGGGCATCGACCGACGGAACCGTGGATATAATCCGTCAGTATGCTTCCGGGGTTTCTTTTTGGCTCAGTGAGCCGGACAAAGGGCTGTATGATGCCATGAACAAGGGATTGCAGCATGCTACCGGTGATTATGTCTGGTTTATCAATGCCGGCGATACCCTGCCGAATGCGGATATTATACAACGGATTGTCCAGAAGATGGAAAAACGGGAACACCTGCCGGATGTTATCTATGGGGAGACGGCTATTGTAGATGCGCAGGGGAAGATGTTGGGCATGCGTCGCCTGCGTCCGCCCAAGAAGCTTTCGTGGAAGAGCTTCCGCATGGGAATGCTGGTCTGCCACCAGTCTTTTATTGCCCGGCGAGAAATCGCTCCCTTGTATGATCTGAATTACCGGTTGAGTGCGGATTACGACTGGTGTATCCGTTGCCTGAAGCAGGCACGATATGTGTACAATACGAATCTGATTCTCTCTAATTTCCTGGAAGCCGGGATGAGTACGCAACAAAGAAAAGCTTCTTTGAAGGAACGTTATGCCATCATGTGCAAATATTATGGTAAATTTGCCACCATACTATTGCATGGCTGGTTTGCTGTCCGTTTTTATACGGCCAAACTGTTCAAAGGAAGGGTATAGTTCAAATAGACGGAAATCGGAAATGATTCTCGTAGGAATCATAAACGAAACCCTCGGGAAGTAAAATGGGAATTAATAACGAATGACGATATGCAGAAACTATTAAAAAATTGGGTAAAACACATCGTGGCTATTCTGATCTTGTTGGTGGCTACGGTGGTTTATTTTTCTCCGTCGGTAATCGACGGGAAGGTTCTCCGACAGGGGGATGACATCAAGGCCTCCGGTATGGGAAACAGCCAGATGAAACAATATGAAGAAACAGCACAGCCGGGAGAATTCAGTGCCTGGTCGGACGCTATGTTCGGTGGTATGCCTTATGTGGCTACTTACGGAAATCTGGCTCCCGACCTGCCTCAATATAAGATTGTTGAGAAATTCTTTAAGTCGCTGAGTTATCGCGATGCTTCCATGGTCTTTACCGGACTGGTTTGTTTCTATCTGCTGATGTGTGTGATGGGCGCCAGCTGGTGGTTGGCTCTGGCAGGTGCGTTTGCCTTTGCTTTGGCTTCTTATAATCTGATTATCATCGAAGCCGGACATATCGTAAAGGGTTATGTGATAGCCTACATGCCGGTTACGTTGGCGGGTATGGCGCTTCTCTTTAAGCGGAAACATTTGTGGGGAGCGATTCTCTTCCTCTTGGGTGTTGCTTTATCGATTAGTAACAACCATATTCAGATTACGTATTATTTGTTTATCCTCTGCCTGTTTATCTACATCGGATTTCTGGTTTGGAAAATCAAGGAAAAAGACTGGACAGAGTTAGGAAAGGTAACCGGAATTATGGTGGCATGCGCGGTATTGGCTGTCCTTCCGGGTGTTAAAGGGTTGTACAGTAATTGGGAACTCGGACAACAGTCTATTCGTGGGGCTTCTGAACTGACACCTAAGCCTAATGCTGATGGCACAGTCGAGAAGAAATCAACCGGATTGGATAAGGATTATGCGTTTGCCTGGAGCTATGGAAAGATGGAATTGCTGACAACCCTGATCCCGAATGCCTACGGTGGTGGTTCTGGTGGTATGTTAGGACAGGATTCTGAATTTTATAAGATGGCGAAAGCCGGAGGCATGAAGGTCGGAAAAGAAATACAGGCGCCTACGTATTGGGGAGACAAGAGTTTTACATCAGGTCCGGTTTATTTCGGGGCTGTTGTCTGCTTCCTCTTTGTCCTGGGTATGTTTGTGGTTCGGAATCCGATGAAGTGGTGGTTATTTGCTGGAGGCGCCTTTATGACGTTACTGGCACTCGGACGGAATCTGGACTGGTTTAACGACTTCATGTTCCATTATCTGCCTATGTACAACAAGTTCCGTACAGTTGAGATGGCCTTGGTTATTCCGGGACTGGTTGCTCCGATTATCGGAATCTGGGGACTGAAAGAAATCCTGCAGGAGAAGGCTTCGTATGAACAGGTGAAGAAAGGACTGATAGGAGCTCTGGTTATTACCGGCGGTCTTTCGCTGATTGTCTGGCTGATGCCGTCGTTGTTGCTTGATTTCCGTTCAGCTTACGATGCCCAGTATCAGTTGCCCGAACAGTTCTACAATGCCCTCTTGATGGACCGTGCGACCTTGGCTTCTGATGATGCCTTGCGTTCTTTGCTGTTTGTCTTGCTCAGCGCGGCTCTCGTGGCCTGGTTCATGGTGGCCAAGAACAAGAAAACAGTCGCTACCTGGGTGGATATCGGCATGACCGTCCTGATCTTCGTCGATTTATGGACAGTCGACAAGCGGTATTTGAATGATAAGAATTTCTTCCCGAAGAAAGATATCCAGGCCACTTATCAGGAATCGGTATCCGATCAGGAAATTCTGAAGGATAAAGATAATTTCCGGGTATTGAATCTGAATAACCCTTTCCTCGAGACCAATACTTCCTATTATCATCATTCGATTGGCGGTTATCATGCAGCTAAGTTGAGGAGATACCAGGAATTGATCGACTATCGCTTGCAGAAGGAAATCAACTCCATCATCGCTTCGTTCCAGACAGCCAAGAGTGAGGCTGATTTCTGGACCGTTTTCCAGGCTTGTCCGACGTTGAATATGCTGAATACGCGCTATGTCGTTTACAATCCGGGACAGCCGCCTTTGTTGAATCCTTCAGCCGATGGAAATGCCTGGTTTGTAAAGAATATCAAAATCGTAGCCAATGCTGATGAAGAAGTGGCCGCTTTGGATGAGATTGATCCGAAACAGACGGCCGTAGTTGATCAGCGTTTCGCTGCCCAGGTAGAAGGATTTACTCCGCAGGCTGATTCGACGGCAACCATTCAGTTGCAATCTTACCGGCCGAACAAGCTGGTTTACCAGTCGAAAGCTGCTACCGACCAGCTGGCAGTCTTCTCGGAAATCTATTACCAGCCGGGATGGAAGGCAACAGTCGACGGGAAACCGGTTGATCATTTACGTGCTGACTGGATCTTACGTGCTATGCGTGTACCGGCCGGAGAGCATGAAATCGTATTCGAATTCAAGCCCAAAGGTTATATATTGTGAGCCAATGTAGAAGCCTACAGCAGCTTCCTGATTTTAGTATTGCTGATCGTCGCTGTGGGTTATTCGGTATATACTTCTTATAAGAAGACGAAAGAAGAATAAATCTTTGGTACTTGTAAAAAAGTCGAGCTCACAAAGCGTTGGAATTTTCCTGGCTTTGTGAGCTCGTCTGTTTTTGTATAGTTAATATTTCAGTATTAGTCTGAACGTCAGATTTAATACCGATAATGATCAGCCTTGTACGGTCCGTCTACCGGAACACCGATGTAATCGGCCTGTTTCTGGGTCAGTTTTGACAGCTTTACACCGATACGTTCCAGATGCAGGCGGGCTACTTCTTCATCCAGGTATTTCGGTAAGCGATATACGCCGATTTCGTACGGCTTCTGCCAGAGATCCATCTGAGCCAGTACCTGGTTGGTGAATGAGTTACTCATTACAAATGAAGCATGTCCGGTAGCACATCCCAAGTTAACCAGACGGCCTTCTGCCAGCAGGAAGATGGAATGTCCGTCGGGGAATGTATATTTGTCAACCTGCGGCTTGATGTTGAGGCGTTTGATGCCGGGGAAATTCACCAGCTTATCTACCTGTATTTCGTTGTCGAAGTGACCGATGTTGCAGACAATCGCCTGGTCTTTCATCTGCTGCATGTGTTCGATGGTGATGATGTCGCAGTTACCTGTCGTTGTCACAAAGATGTTTCCTTCCTTCACGGCTTCTTCCATCGTGGTGACTTCAAAGCCTTCCATGGCAGCCTGCAGGGCACAGATCGGGTCGATTTCGGTTACCAGTACGCGGGCTCCGTATGAACGCATGGAGTGTGAACAGCCTTTTCCCACATCACCGTAACCGGCTACGACTACTACTTTTCCGGCAATCATCACATCGGTAGCCCGTTTGATACCGTCGGCCAGCGATTCCCGGCAACCGTACAGGTTATCGAATTTAGACTTCGTTACCGAGTCGTTTACGTTGATGGCCGGAACCAACAGTTCGCCCCGTTCCATCATCTGGTACAGGCGGTGAACACCCGTTGTCGTTTCTTCCGATACACCTTTCATTTCAGCTACGGTACGATGCCAACGCTGCGGATCTTCTTGGAGGATGCGGTTCAATGTATCCAGAATGCATTGTTCTTCGTGATTGCTTCCCTTACGCTGGATGGTCGTCGGGTCGTTTTCGGCACGATAACCCATGTGCACCAGCAGAGAAGCGTCTCCGCCGTCGTCTACAATCAGATGCGGACCTTTCCCGCCGGGGAAACGCAATGCCATTTCCGTACACCACCAGTATTCTTCCAATGATTCACCTTTCCAGGCAAAGACCGGCACACCGTCGGCAGCAATGGCAGCAGCGGCATGATCCTGGGTAGAGAAGATGTTACAGCTGGCCCAACGGACGTCGGCACCCAAGGCTACCAGTGTCTCAATCAGGACGGCTGTCTGGATTGTCATATGTAAAGAACCTGTGATCCGTGCTCCTTTCAATGGCTTCGAATCACCATATTTCTTGCGGAGAGCCATCAGACCGGGCATTTCGTGTTCGGAAATCTCGATTTCCTTCCGTCCGAATTCCGCCAGGCTCATATCTGCCACTTTGTAAGGCAGATCAGTAGGGAATAATTGTGACATATTTGTACGTATAAATATTTTTCGCAAAGGTACGACAAAAAAATAAAACCACCATAATCGGGTGATTTTATACAGGTTTCCGAATCATTGGAGGTTATGATAATAAAGTAATGATATACGAAATGACCGGAACCAGAATGGCGGTCATGATGCCCATCAGCCCGATGGCCAGTCCGCTTAATGCGCCTTCTACGGCTCCCAGCTGGATGGCGGCTGCCGTACCGACTCCGTGCGACGAAGCGCCCAGGGCCAGTCCTTTGGCTATGCGGCTTTCGATACCTAATACTTTCATAACGGCAGGACCGACAATACTTCCGAAGATTCCAACGGCTACGACAATGACGGCTGTCAGCGAGGGAATGCCGCCGTTCTTCTCAGAAATCCCCATGGCGATCGGTGTCGTGACCGACTTGGGTTGCAGGGTAGCAATCAGCGACTGGTCTGCACCCATCAGTTTTCCGATGACAATCACGCTGATAATTCCGACAATCGCTCCGACAAAGACCGAAGTCAGGATTGATACGACGTTCCCTTTCAGGTATTTCATCTGTTCGAACAAGACATATCCCAGGGCAACAACCGAGGGACCTAACATGAAATGAATCAGGTGGCTGCCTTGCTGAAACGATTCATATTCAATATCGAGCACTTCCAGGATGACGATGATCACGAAAATTGACGTGAGTAACGGATGAAGTACACTCAGATGCGTTTTCTTATATAAGATGGTGGCGGCGATGTATGTACCGACCACCAACGCTAAATCGAATATCTCAGAATGGACCAACGAATGCATATCGGCTTACTTTTTTCGTTTTTCAAAATTCTGCTGCACAAGGGCAACCGAGGCAATGACCAGTATCGTACTGACCACACACGAAATCAGGATCACAGCCCAGTAATGAGAAATCATGCCGATCGACGTCATCAGTCCGACTCCGGCGGGAAGGAAGAACAAGCCCATATTGTCCGTCAGCAGTTTGGAGATTTTATTCACATGGCATGGCTTCACTACCTTAAACGCCAAAGCAAGGAAAAGCAGTACCATCCCGATTACGCTTCCCGGGATAAACCCATGAATAAAATGGCTGATACACTCCCCGACAAAGTAAAAAAACAAGATGTAAAAAACTTGCAATAACATAATCTTTTTGCCTAAACTAAATGCCTATTTATACACCATTTGATAACCGATGCAAAGATACAGCGTCAATATGTAAAGATGTTCTACAACATGCTTAATTAACAGGATATTTAACATTCATTGAAAAAAGGCCCGTTTCAAAACACGCCGGCTTTTTGTCAATTTGCGCCGGCTTTTCATCGAAACAAAGGGTATTTGAAAACAAAGCTCCCGAGCATCAAAAACGATTCCCGTATCTTCCTTTTTCAAAACTCCCGACAATCGGTCAGACTTTATTTCCATACTTATCTTTCACCTTTCTTCTATCTGCTTGATAGTCTAACAAATGTGGTGATTCAAGCCTTTTCTATCTTCGGTTTTCTGCTGCGGAAAAGATCATACATTGTATAGATTCCATCATACACCTATTCAAAAAATAGAACATCGCGTTCTAATAAATAGAACAATAGACCTGTCTGCTAAAACCCATATATCATGCAATTCCAAATAGATAGCAAAAAGATTGGAAAGATGGGATATAAAAAAAAGAATACATTTTTCTATAAATTGACCTTGCGAAGCTTTGCGAATTGTTGTTCCTTTGCAAGCGGAAAAAAGTGTATAAATCAGAAAAAGATAGAGCATGAAGTATTTGAAATTTTTACGAACGTATGTATGTCTGCTGTTGGGCTTTGCAGCCTTGACAGCATGTACCTCGGATGAGGAAGAAGCCTTGATACCCGAAGGGAAAGGCTTTGTGAAGTTAAGCTTAAATGCTGATACCGGTTTCCAGACCAAAGCGGTAGATGAATCGGAATATACAAATAAAAATAATTATACGGTTCAGATTTTGAAGGATGGAAAAGTTGTTGATGGCATGGAATGGAATTATACCAATATGCCGACTGAGCTGATTGAACTGACCAATGGCGGTTATGAATTGAAGGCTTTCTATGGAGAAGAATATAATGTTCCCAGTACTCGCGATGGTCTTTATATGGAAGGAATTAAAACCTTTAATGTGAATGGTGACCAGCAATCATTGACAGTTGAATGTAAACCGGTCCAAGCGAAAATCCAAGTGAATTTTGATTCTAAAATGGCTAATTATTTCTCAGATTATTATGTGACATTCGAAACAGAAGCGCTTGGCAACGAAAACAAAGCTTTATGGGGGAAAGACGATACTTCTCCGCTTTATTTAAAAGTCAATGCAAACGGAGAAGGTGTTGTGGCAACTTTTACCTTAAATAAAAAAACAGGAGGACAAGCTACTGTCGATCCTAAAACGTACACCCTGAAACCACTCGATTTTCAGACAATTAATATTGCTCCGGTCGTTGAAAGTAATACAGGAAATGTCGGTATCTCGATTACAATCAATAAAGATACGAACGATGAGACTGTAAATATCGAGATTCCAACAGAATGGCTTTAATTTGTAAAACAACTTTAATTCGTATATAAGCATGAAATTAAAATATACAATTCTGGCGGGAGTCTTCGCTTTTGCGAGTTTGACTTCTTGCGAAATGAAAGATGAACTTTTGAACAAAACTGAGGAGTCATCTGAAGTAGGTTACCTGAATTTAGGCTTAGCGGTAGATGCTTCTTCACGATCTGTAACTAAGGCAAATGAGGCGACTTCAACTACACCAACAGTCAGTGCTACAGGCTTTATGGTGGAAGTCAAAAAGAAAGGTGAAGAAGAAGCTTATAAAACATTTACGTATGATGGCGAGGAGGAGCCTGTAGAATTACCTGTTGGCGATTATACGGTTTATGCGCATACGTCAGGAAACGCTGAAAACATTACAACTGCTCCTTATTATGGTAAAGAAGAATCTTTCAGTGTGAAGGCAAATGAAGAGACAGGTGTGAATGTTGTCTGTACGATGATGAATATGAAAATTCAATTGACTTATGACAACGAACTGAAAAGTACCTTTAAAAGTTGGGAGATCAGTGTGACTGATGGAACACATAACAAAGATTTTAAACGTCTTGAAACTACAGCAGACGAAGATGTACAACAGCCTGATCCTTTTTATTGGATGATAGCAGATAATGTCACCACGATCAAAGTTGAGTTCTCTGGCGTTTTGAAAGACAACAACACAGAAATCAGAGAATCTCGTAGTATTATTAAACCCTCTTCCGCAGGCTCTCAATATTGGGGAGCTGCTGATGCGTTGACTGTTACCATCAAGCCGGGAGAGAAAGATCCGGTGGATCCTTCAGGAGTGACAGGCATCGAAATTTCTGCTAATTTGGAGTGGAATACAGATGGTAAAACGGATAATATTGAAGTTCCGGTTGAGGACTCTACTACACCGAGTGAACCAGGTGGTGAAGAAGGTGATGGTGATGGAGAAGACGGTAATGAAAATCCTACGATAACAAGTGAATTCTTGGAGTCTGGAATTAATTATACAATTAAGCAAAATCCTGATTGGGTTGAAGGAGTGGACGATTTTTCTACAAAATATAGCGTAGAGAGTGCTCCCGAAAAAGCTGAAGTTACAATTTCAGCTCCAAAAGGATTTGGAAGTATTTTCGTTAAGATTAAAGCGAAAGGCGGTTTTGCCGCTGCTGCAGGAGTCATGGGGCTTACAAAAGGAGTGGATATTCTTTCTCCTGATTTGAATGGCACGCTTAAAAGTTTATTGAATCCACCGAAGGAGGCAAATGAAACAACATATACATTAGATATTGCTGCCTTCTTTTCTATGATGGCTATGTACGGGCCTACCGGTTCTGATACATATGATTTTGAGATTACAGTTACAGATAAGTCTGGAACTCCTGTCGGGCCTACAACATTAAGTGTATCGATTAGTGAAGTAAATTAATAACCATTATGAAACAAATAATATATAACGTAATAATTATTCTTTGTTCAGTATGTTTTTGGAGTTGCGAAGTCGACGAAGATGCGTTGAGTAACAAAGGTTATCTGTCGTTCGCAATTGGACAAGATGTCAGCGTAACGACAAAGGCTGAAGATTATAATCCGGAATTGCTTGCCCTAAAGATAAGTGACTCAACTAAAAAAGAGATTAGGACAGAAACAGGTTCCGTAGAGGAATTAAATGCTTTAAAAATCGAGTTAGTCGCTGGCGAATATACAGTAGAGGTTTATTCGAATAATTACGATGGTAATTCTGCTTTTGGTGAGAACGGTGCTTACTATTATGGCTCAACAAAAGTATCAGTGACAAAGGGTGGAACTACAACTGCTAATATTACTTGTACGTTAGCGAATGTCAAGGTGACAGTTAACTTTGATACGCAATTAGTTGGTCAGTTAGATGGGAAAACTATTACGGCCCAGGTAACAAGTAAGACACAATCTGTCACTGCTCGTGATTTCTCATCAGCGAATACGGAAAACAAAGTAGCCTTCTTCCCGGTTGGTGACCTGAATGTTGCTATTGCAATTATGAATGGGGAAACTAAAGAGCATGATTTGACACATGAGATTACCGAGGTTAAGGCTCGTGACCATTATATTCTTAATATTAAGCTTCAGGAGACTGGTACAGAAAATATCACTGTCCAAGTAGATCCTTCTATGCAGGAATACAGCTATGAATTTGTTGTTTCTCAAAAGCCGACTAACCAAGGAACACTTTCGGCTAATGCATGGGCAAAATTCGCTTATCTCACGGCCGAGAATGTAACAAGTGCCAGTGGCATCGATCTCTCGACTCTTAAAATTCAGTATCGCAAAAAAGACACGGAGGCTTGGATTACTCCAGGAACTACGGTCGCAGAAAATGTTTATTCAGCTACTGCGACGGATTTGAAACCGGCAACAACCTACGAATATCGCCTGACAGATGGTTTGGAAACTCCAGTCTTTAATATTAGTGGCGGTGAATTTACAACGGAAGCAGCTATAGAATTGTATAATGGTGGATTTGAAAATTGGTATCAAGCCAATGGTGTTTGGTATGCAATAACAGAAGAGGATGCTCAAAAAAATGGTTCTGATTCAAAAGGATACTTGTATTCTTTTTGGGATTCAGGTAATGTAGGAGCATCAACAATAGGAGCTAACCCAACAAAAGGCGATGCATCTATTATTTATACACAAAGTGCAGGTAAGCAATCTGCTAAATTAGCTTCTCAGTTTGTTGGGTTTGGTCTATTGGGGAAATTTGCAGCAGGAAATCTTTATATAGGTCATTATGTAAATACAGATGGGATGAATGGGGCCCAAATCGATTTTGGACAATCATTTGAAGTTCGTCCAACAGCCTTGAAAGGATATTTGCATTATACTCCGGGAACAATTGATTACAAAGGTGATAATCAGCCTGATAATACTGTTAATAAAGGGGATACGGATATTAATTCTATTTTTATCGCTTTAACAACGGAAATCTATCCTATAGACAATACAAATCCGACAAGTGGATTATTTGATAAGAATGATAAACGTGTTATCGCCTATGGTGAATTGCCCGCATCAGAATGTGGCACAACGAATGGTAAATGGAAAGGATTCAATATCCCATTGGAATATAAGAGCTTAACCGCTAAGCCTAAATATATTATTATTGTATGTAGTGCAAGTAAATATGGCGATTATTTTACGGGAAGTTCTAAAAGCGTGATGTACCTCGACGACTTTGAGCTTGTTTATGACGGAGAACCAACCATTTGGAAATAATAAAATGTATGTATAATGCGGAGTGAAAGTTCTGCATTATACATTCTTTATTAACATGCGGTTTGTGAGAAATTGAGTACCTTTGCAGGCTCAATACAGATTCCGCCCTTTCAGGGCTTAGATTGTATTGATGGAAATACCCAGGGCGTTGCCCTAGGCTATAAAATCGCAGGCTTTCAGCCAGATCGTGTAGATCGTGGTTGGTTGTTCAAAGCAATAAAGTTTAGGGCATTATTCTGATTCTATGTGTTTGGAATTGATAATATTAGGTCGAAAACTTAAAAACATTATATCACGATGCAACTGTCTAAATGAAACTAGGATGAAGATCTGGTAATCTTTAAGCTTGTAGTTTAGACATTATGTTGAGGTATAATTGTTCGAATGAAAAAGAAGAAGTCTTGTTTCTTTTTTAGGCAAATAGCTTAGAAAAGTTAAGTTGGAATGAAATCGTTCGAATGAAAAAGAAGAAGTCTTGTTT
>ERZ780013.471-NODE-471-length-13349-cov-4.39875_pt1 | contig 13349 bp, 11 predicted proteins | sample MGYA00511178_ERZ780013 | MGnify/ENA primary metagenome ERZ780013 (study PRJEB29588, sample SAMEA2149568) | human gut metagenome | biome: human gut; feature: human-associated habitat; material: faeces | place: Denmark | collected 2008/2010 ... | reverse complement strand
GCCGCCCGGCTATGTCGGCTATGACGAGGCGGGTCAGCTGACCGAAAAAGTCCGCCGCAGACCGTACAGCGTCATTCTCTTTGATGAAATAGAAAAAGCTCACCCAGACGTTTTCAATATGCTGCTCCAGATACTTGATGACGGCATACTGACCGATTCGCAGGGGCGTAGGGTCGATTTCAAGAACTGCATTATTATAATGACCTCGAATGTCGGCGCGAAGCTGATTTCGGGCAGCGGAAAGGCACTTGGCTTCTCTTCGGAGCGCGGCAATGTCCCGAGCTATGACCGCGTGCGCGAGCTTGTGATGAAAGAGCTCAAGAACACATTCAGACCGGAATTTTTGAACCGCGTTGACGATATAATCGTCTTCCACTCGCTCGAAAAGCAGGATATATCCGAAATTGCGCGCAGAATGCTCGAAACGCTCTCAAAGCGCGTGGCGCAGCTGGATATAACTTTAATTTTTGACGAATCGGCTGTTCAAAAGACGGCGGATGCGGGCTTTGACCCGGTCTACGGAGCGAGACCGCTCAAGCGTGTTATCCAGCAGCAGATCGAGGATAAGCTCTCGGAGCAGATGCTCGAGGGAAAGGTAACAACCGGCAAAAAGTATATCTGCAAAGCTGAAAACGGCGAATTTGTTTTTGCGGAGCAGACTGAGCCCGAATCGGCTGAAAATGAATAAAAGTGCACCCGAAGGCGTCTTGCTTTCGGGTGCGTTTTTTGGACTCTTTTAACTTTTTACTCAGCCTCGGCAATGAATCTCTTGAGATTTTCAAGCCCGATTTCGATGCCCGTGAGCGTCTGCTCGATGCCCTCGAACTCGATGCTGACATATTTGTCGTAGCCCGCGCGCTTGAGGATGCCTATGCACTGCGCCACGGGGATGTTGCCGTGACCTATCACCGCGCCGCGCAGGTAGTTGCCAGCTCTGCTGCGAAAGAATCCGCGCCCGGGATCGGGCTCTGAGCCGCTCTTGATGTGGAAGTCCTTGGCGTGAACGTGCTTTGCGTATTTTGCGACTCTGCCGACCGCCTTGTCCGAAGGGTCGTCGGCGCAGGCGAAGTTGCCCATGTCAACGAGCAGACCGAAGTTCGGGTTTGCAACTCCCGTGACGAGCTTTTCGACCCGGTCACTGTCCTGCGCAAAATAGCCGTGGTTCTCGACCATTGTAGATATGCCCTTCTCTGCGGCATATTCGGTCACTCTGCGGCAGCCCTCAACGAGGGTGGGCAGAGCCTGATCGAAGCCGCAGTATGCGCTCTGCGGCGCGTTGAAGCCGCCTGTCGCGTCGTGGCGCATACCCGACGCACCGAGTATCTCCGCGATATCGACCTGCCTGAACAGGCGCTCGCACTCCTCGTCGAGCGGGCGGTTGAGAAGCTCTGCGCCGATGGTGTAGTTGACTATCGGCAGGTTTTTCTTTTCGCTCTCGTCGCGCAGACGCTTGGCGTATTCTTCGACTGACATTCCGTCTTCGGGCATGAGGTCGATAAATTCGATTCCGTCGAAGCCCATCTCTTTGACTTTGCCTATGAGCTGAAGCTGGGTCAGCTCTCCGCTCGAAAGCATCGGCTGAAAGCTGTAGCTGCTGACGCAGGTTTTCATTTCATTCACCTCAGTCCATGTATCCTTTGAGGAAGTTTACGGCGTTGCCGATATCCTTTTCGGGGTCGTCGCCGACTTCGCGCTCTATCGTCAGGAAGCCCTTGTAGCCGATATCATTGAGCGCGGCGAGATATTCATCCCACTTGACGCTGCCCTCGCCGAGCGGCACTTCTTCAAACGAGCTGTCTGTGACGAGCGGGTCTTTTTTTATGCCGTAAACTATCTCGGGATCCCTGTAGAAAATCTGAACGCCGTCTTTTGCGTGGGTGTGGACTATGTAGTCGCGCAGGTTATAGACCGCCTTTGCGGGGTCGTCGCCCGTGACCATAACAAGGTTAGCGGGGTCGAGGTTGACTGCGACGCCGGTAGAGCCGAGCGAGTCGAGGAACTTCTTGAGCGTCGCCGAAGTCTCGGGGCCCGTCTCGATCGCAAAGTGCGCGTCGAGGCTGTCCGCGAAGCGGGAGAGCTCGAAGCATGCCTCCTGCATGATTTTGTATCTCTCATGGCTGCTGTCCTCGGGCACAACGCCGACGTGTGTCGTGACGATATCCGTGCCGAGCTCCTTTGCAAGCTCGATTATTCTCTTTGACTTCTCGACTCTCCAGGGGTTCTCCTCTTTGTTGCCGAAGCCGCCGCCGAGATCGCCGCAGAGAGCGGAGATAACGAGTCCGTTGTCCTCAACAAGTTTGCGGAAATCCGCGCGCTTCGAGCCGACAAGCTCCTCGGGCGACATTTCTCCGCTGGTGGCATAGACCTGGATGCCCTGCGCACCGACCTTGGCGGCCTTTTTGACCGCCGTCGGGATATCCGTGCGGAAGCTGTCAATAATAACGCCTATTGGAAATTTCATGGTAGCACCGTCCTTAAAACGTATTTTTTACAAGGCAATGATAACAAATAAACGGGGGATATTCAAGAGAAAAAAGCCTTTTCCCCGAATAAAATAAAAAACGGCTCGGCACGGGGAATTTCCCGAACCGAGCCATGATTTTTTATCAGCCGACGACTGACATAATAAAGACGATTATAACGATTACCGGCAGAACATATGTGAAATAAGGTCTTATCCAGCCGGGCATTTTTGCGCCCTTTTCGCCGCAGTTGACTTCGCCGATGTAGTTCTTCCAGCCCCAGCCGTATTTCCTGCTGCAGAAGAGAACATAGACGAGACTGCCGAGCGGGAGCAGGACGTTTGAAACGAGGAAGTCTTCGATATCCATGATGCCCTTGCCGGCTATCTGTATCTTTTCGAGCACATTGAAGCCGAGCACGCAGGGGAGGGAGAGCACGAGCATGAGCGCGATGTTTATCAGCGCCACTTTGCGGCGGCTGAGCTTCGTCAACTCGAGCCAGAAGGACATGATGTTTTCAAAAACGGCAATGACCGTCGAGAACGCTGCGAATATCATGAACACGAAGAACAGCGCACCGACTATGCGTCCGCCGGGCATGCTGTTGAAGATGCTCGAAAGCGTCGTGAACAGGAAGCTCGCGCCGACCGTGCCCGCGTCTGCGGTGACGCCGCCGTTATAGGTGAAGCATGCGGGGAAGATGATAACGCCGGACATGAGTGCAACGAAAGTGTCAAGCCCGACTATTGTCACAGCCTCGCCGAGGAGCCTGCGCTCCTTGCCGATGTAGCTGCCGAATATCGCTATAGAGCCGATACCGATGCTCAGAGTAAAGAACGCCTGCCCCATTGCGGACGAGATTACCGTCCATACGCCCGAATTTTCAAGGGACTTGAGCGAGGGGACGAGATAGAATTTCAGTCCCTCTGCGGCGTTCGAGAGCGTGCAGGAATAGATTGCGAGCCCCACCATGAGAAGCAGGAGAGCCACCATCATCCATTTTGTTATCCTCTCGACGCCCTTTTGCAGACCGAACGAGCAGATGCTGAAGCAGACAAGAATGACTGCGAATGTGGCGCAGACCATGAGCACGGGGTTGCTTATCATCGTGCCGAACACCGCTCCGAGTTCTTCCGCGCTCTTGTACGCGAGGATCGAGCCGTCCGCATACTTTATAAAGTATATCAGCATCCAGCCGGAGATAGTCGTGTAGAACATCATGAGCAAATAGTTTCCGGCGATGCCGAGATACTTGGCGAGATGCCACTTCTGCCCCTTCTTTTCGAGCACGTCGTATGACGAGGCGTTGCTGCGCTGGCTTGCGCGGCCGACTGCGAGCTCCGCCGTCATGACCGGTATGCCGAGCAGAACAAGAAACGCGATGTAAATCAGCACGAAAAACGCGCCGCCGTATGCGCCGGTCGTTATCGGGAATCTGTAGACATTTCCCAGTCCGATGGCGCAGCCTGCCGAGATCAGAATGAATCCGAGTCTCGACGAAAATTTTTCCCTGTTTTCCATTGAATCTTCCTTTCAAAAGCCGTAAAAAATGAGCCGATGATAATTCTACCACCGACTCAATAAAATTTCAATATTTTTAAAAAATAAGTTGAAAAGACTGACTCAGTCGAGCACGATTTCCATCTCGCGCTTCTGTATCTTCATGCCGTGCTTCTCATAGAAACGCAGCGCACCGTCGTTGCCCTCCCAGACGTTGAGCGTCAGGTCGTGGCAGCCGAGCTCTTTTGCCGTCTCAAGAGCCTTTTTGAACAGTGCGTCGCCGATGCCCTCGTGCCTGCACTTTTTGTCAACGCACAGGTCGTCGATATAGAGCTCCTTGTTCGGGCAGCGTGCGGAGTCAACGGAGTGGTCGATGAGAATGCAGAAAATATATCCGAGCACCTCGTCGTTTTCGTCCGCCGCAACAAAAGTTATGCGGTTCTCGTCGGCTAAGAGCTTCGCGAGGCTTTCACTGTCGTATTTCGACTTTCCCGCCTTGAACAGGTCGGGTCTTATCCCGCTGTGAAGATTGCAGATATATTCGAGCAGTTCGAGCATTTTAGGGCAGTCTTTTTCTTTTGCGATTCTTATTTCTTTGAGCATTTTTATTTTCTCACCTTACACAGATTCTTTCAATACTTCTTGACTTTCCGGTTTTTTCGTCAACGTCGATTATAACGCCGCACATCATGCACGCGCCGCCGCTTATCTCAAATCGCGTCGGAAGCCCCGTCTTGAGCCACGATATCGAAGCTTCGGGGCGGACTCCGAGCACCGAGAGCTCGGGACCCGTCATGCCGAGATCGGTTATATAAGCCGTGCCGCCGGGCAGGACTTTTTCGTCGGCAGTCTGAACATGGGTGTGCGTGCCGACAACGGCAGTCGCCTTGCCGTCGAGATAGAAGCCCATGGCGAGCTTCTCGGCGGTGGCTTCGGCGTGGATATCAACTATCTTTATCCGGCAGTCGCTTATATCTTCCATGAGAGAGTCGATGCAGGAGAACGGATTGTCCGAGCCGTTTATATATGCGCGCCCGAGCAGGTTTATAACGCCGATGCGGACTCTGCCCATGTCTATAACACCGAAGCCCTTGCCGGGGCAGGCTGCGCCGACATTCGCCGGGCGGATTATATCGCTGCGCTCGTCGAGAAAATGATATACCTCGCTGCGCCGAAAAGCGTGGTTGCCGGTCGTTATAAAATCAACGCCGCTTGAAAATATGTGCTCGGCGGCGGACGAAGTTATCCCGTTGCCGGGCGCGGCATTCTCTCCGTTAGCTATCACGACATCTATGGCCTCGAGCTTCTTGAAGCCGGGGAGCACAGAACGCAGGAAGTCGCAACCCTGCGTGCCGACGATGTCGCCTATAAGAAGTATATTCATTCCGATTTTCCTTTCAAAAAATCCCACCGCGTTTGACGGTGGGATTTGTTTTTATTTTGCGTAGTCGCTGACTCTGCTCTCCCTGATAATGTTGACCTTTATCTGACCGGGATATTCAAGCTCGTCTTCGATCTTTTTGACGATGTCGCGGGCGATGAGAACCATCTTCTCGTCGCTGACGACTTCGGGCTTGACCATTATGCGCACTTCGCGGCCCGCCTGAATGGCGAACGAACGCTCAACGCCCTCGAACGAGGATGCGATGCTTTCGAGCTTTTCAAGGCGCTTGATGTAGTTCTGAACATTCTCGCGTGTTGCGCGGGGGCGGGAAGCCGAAACGGCGTCGGCGGCTTGAACAAGGCAGGCGACAAGCGTCTTTGCCTCAACGTCTCCGTGGTGAGCCTGGATGGCGTGAATGACGCCCTCGCTCTCGCGGTATTTCTTCGCGGCCTCAACACCCAGCTCAACATGCGAGCCGTCCATCTCGTGGTCGAGTGCCTTGCCGATATCGTGAAGAAGACCGGCTCTCTTTGCAAGCTTGACGTCGGCGCCAAGTTCCGCCGCCATGAGACCTGCGATATAAGAAACTTCGAGTGAATGATTGAGTACGTTCTGACCGTAGCTCGTTCTGTATCTGAGCTTGCCGAGAAGCTTGACGAGCTCGGGATGCACTCCGTTGACTCCTGCGTCAATGAGTGCGCGCTCGCCGGTCTGCTTGATAGTTGCATCGACCTCGCGGCGGGCTTTCTCGTACATCTCTTCGATGCGGGCGGGATGAATTCTGCCGTCCGATATAAGTTTTTCGAGTGTCAAACGCGCGACCTCGCGGCGAACCGGATCGAAGCTCGAAACGGTGATAGCCTCGGGCGTGTCATCGATTATCAGATCGACGCCGGTTATGGTTTCGAGCGTGCGGACATTTCTGCCCTCGCGTCCGATTATGCGTCCCTTCATCTCGTCGTTGGGCAGGGCGACAACGGATACCGTGGTCTCTGCCGTGTGATCTGCGGCGCAGCGCTGGATAGCGGTGCCGATTATCTCTCTTGCAATTGTATCAGCTTCGTCCTTTGTGCGCTGCTGATATTCGAGCACCTTGACCGCCTTCTCGTGAACAAGGTCGTCTTCAAGGTTCTTGAGCAGGTATTCCTTAGCCTGCTCCTTGCTGTAGCCCGAGATTTTTTCGAGCATATCGAGCTGGCTTCTCTTGAGGCTCTCCGCCTCGGCGAGTCTGTCATCCGCATCCTTTATCTTGCGGTTGAGGGTCTCGTCCTTCTTTTCGAGATTCTCGATCTTCTTGTCGAGACTCTCTTCTTTCTGAATGACTCTGCGCTCCTGGCGCTGAACTTCATTGCGCCTTTCGCGCAGTTCTTTTTCGTTTTCGCTTCTCTGCTTGTGGATCTCATCCTTGGCTTCAAGGATAGCTTCCTTCTTCTTGGCCTCTGCCTGGGTCATAGCCTCGCTGACTATGCGGTTCGCTTCTTTTGTGGCGGAACCTATTGCGGCTTCGGCAACTCTCTTCCTATGTAAACCGCCGAGAATGAAACCGATGATGCCGAATGCAACTCCGACAGCGGCGGCTATAAGAATAATTTTCCAAACGTCCAAACGAACAACACCTCCCGAATAAAAATTTTGATTATTGTAAAACTCAGTAAAATAACAATATGGAGTATAGCTTGGCACATAATACTACCATTATTATGTATAATAACCTTAAACGGGAGAAATGTCAAGGTGTTATTGCAACACATGGTACAAAAATTTATGGAAGTTGAACAAAATCCCGCACGAAATAAAGTGTTGACTTTTTCGCGTTTGGTGATAAAATGATAATGTCAAAAGCTGTGAAGCAGAAGACGTGTTCCGAACGTCCTCAAAGAGAGCCGTGCGCCGTTGGCTGAGAGCGCCGGTGTTGATACGGGATATGTTACCGCTGCCGAGCGCGCACCGAAGCCCTGCGGGATAGGCTGCGACGTATGACCGCGTTAAGGTCGCATGAGTGGCGGCGCGAGCCGCAAACCGGGTGGAACCGTGGAGCATTCGCTTCACCCCTGTAATTTTTACGGGGGTGGAGCTTTTTTCATCCCTGAGACGGGCTTTGGCTCGAAGCTGAAAGGAGAAATTTTTATGGTAAACATTGAACTCAAGGGCGGAGTCGTCAAGGAGTTTGACGACGGAATAACCGCCATGGAAGTGGCGAAGAGCCTCGGCATGGGACTCTATAAGGCGGCGTGCGTCTGCCGCATCGACGGCGAGGTCAAGGATCTTCGCACCCCGATAAACAAAGACTGCAAGCTCGAAATTCTTACTTTTGACGATGACGACGGAAAGCGCGCGCTCAGACATACCGCTTCGCACGTCCTCGCTCAGGCTGTCAAGCGCCTTTATCCCGAGGCGAAGCTCGCGATAGGCCCCGCTATAGACAATGGCTTCTATTATGATTTCGATGTCGATGTGCCGTTCACTCCCGAGGTTCTCGAGAAAATAGAGGCGGAGATGAAGAAGATAGTCAAAGAGGCTCTGCCGCTCGAGAGATACGAGCTCGATCCCGACGAGGCTATTGCTATGATGGAGAAGAAGGGCGAGCCCTACAAAGTCGAGCTTATCAAAGAGCACGCCGGCAAGGGTGAGAAGATATCGTTCTTCCGCCAGGGTGAGTTCGATGAGCTCTGCGCAGGCCCCCACGTCCCCGACACTTCGCGCGTCAAGGCATTCAAGCTGACCTCCTGCACCGGCGCATACTGGCGCGGTGACTCGGACAACAAGATGCTCCAGAGAATCTACGGAACCGCTTTCACGAAGAAAGAGGATCTTGACAATTATCTTCATATGCTCGAAGAGGCGAAGAAGCGCGACCACAGAAAGCTCGGCAAGGAACTCGGCCTGTTCACTATCATGGATGAGGGCCCCGGCTTCCCGTTCTTCCTGCCCAACGGCATGGTTCTCAGAAATACCCTTATCGACTACTGGCGCGAGGTTCATAAGCGCTACGGCTATGTCGAGATATCCACTCCGATGATGCTCAACCGTTCGCTCTGGGAGCGCAGCGGTCATTGGGATCACTACAAGGAGAATATGTACACCACGGTTATAGACGACACCGACTTTGCGATAAAGCCGATGAACTGCCCCGGCGGAATGCTCGTCTATAAGCTTCAGCCCCATTCATACCGCGACCTGCCCCTGAGAATGGGCGAGCTCGGACTGGTTCACCGCCACGAGCTGTCCGGCGCGCTTCACGGCCTGTTCCGCGTGCGCTGCTTCACTCAGGATGATGCGCATATCTTCATGACATGGGATCAGATGAAAGACGAGATAAAGGGCGTTGTCCGCCTGTTTGATGAGGTCTATTCCGTGTTCGGTCTGACCTATCAGATTGAAGTCTCGACCATGCCCGAGGTTCACATGGGCGACGAGAAAGACTGGGATTTCGCGACCGAGACTCTCAAAGCGGCGGTCACCGAGATGGGCAAGGACTTTGTCATCAACGAGGGCGACGGCGCATTCTACGGACCGAAGCTCGACTTCCATCTGTCCGATTCTCTCGGCAGAACATGGCAGTGCGGCACCATCCAGCTCGATATGCAGCTGCCCGAGCGCTTCGAGCTTGAATACACCGGTGCGGACGGCGAGAAGCATCGCCCGGTCATGATTCACCGCGTTGTTCTCGGTTCTATCGAGCGCTTCATCGGCGTTATCACCGAGCACTTTGCCGGCGCGTTCCCGCTGTGGCTCGCTCCCGAGCAGGTCAAGATTCTGCCGATATCCGATAAGTTCCACGGCTATGCCGAGGAAGTCCGCCAGCAGCTCGATATGGCGGGACTCAGAGTCAGCGTTGACACCCGCAGCGAGAAGATAGGCTACAAAATCCGTGAGGCTCAGCTCCACAAGATTCCCTACATGCTCGTCATCGGCGAGAAAGAGGTCGAGAGCGGCACGGTCAGCGTCAGAAAGCGCGGTGAGGGCGATATCGGCGCGATGAGCATCGCCGATTTCATCGACAGCGCAAAGACCGATGTAGCTGAAAAGGCTATCTGGTAAATTTTTACAATAAAAAATCCAAGCTGAAATTGCCGTCCCGGTGCAGTATACAATATCTTGTGTATTGCGCCGGGACTTTTTCTATTCGCCAAAAATTTTTTAAAATCAGAGCGCAAAAAATCGCCTGAAACTATTGCACAGGCGGTTCTTTTGTTTTATAATGGTGGTGCAAATAGGTGGCAGAAACCACTCTAGTGGTGGACGAGAACACCCGAATTCACACAAAAGGGGGGCGAGCGCATGGAAAAAACTGAATTCAGCGGATTTTTTGTCCATACGCTCGACCAGAAAAACCGAGTGTTTATCCCGGCAGAATTCCGCAGCAAGCTCGGCACGGAATTCGTCGTCTGCACTCCGCCCGGCAGCACCGACTGCATCATCATCTATACGTTCGAGGAGTGGGACAGATACTTTGAGAATCTCCGTGTTCTCTGCAAGGGTACGACCCGCGCCTATGCCGAGCGTATCGCGAGCAGCTCGAAGAGATGCGTCATCCCAGACAAGCAGGGCAGAATAACCCTCTCCGCCGACCATTGCGCAAAAGCGCATCTCGAAAAAGAGGCGCTGATAGTCGGAGTAGGCAACCGCATTGAGATATGGAACCCCGAAATTTGGGATCAAAAGTGCGCGGAGAACATGGCAGAGATCGAGAAGATCGCGGCGGATGTTCAGCTTTAATGCGGAGGGCGGCATAATATGGAATTCAAGCATATACCCGTACTTTTCCGCGAATCGATCGACGCGCTTGATATAAAGCCGGACGGACTTTATGCAGACTGCACTGCGGGCGGCGGCGGTCATTCGAACGCGATACTTGACAGACTCTCGGGAAACGGCAGGCTCGTTGCCATTGACCGCGATCCCGAAGCGATAGAGACGCTCACAAAGCGTTTCGAGGGCAGAGAGAATGTCAGCATAGTCAACGACAACTTCTTTAATATAAAGAGCATACTTTCACAGTTCACCGACGAGGGTGCGGACGGCATTCTCGCAGACCTCGGAGTAAGCTCCCATCAGCTCGACGACGCCGCGCGCGGATTTTCTTTCCACGCGGACGCTCCGCTCGACATGAGAATGTCGATGCAGGGCATGAGCGCGGCGGACGCAGTCAACTCGCTTTCACAGCGCGAGCTGCAGGATATCATCTACAGATACGGCGAGGACAAGTTCGCTCCGCGTATAGCGGCGGGAATAGTCCGAGCGAGGGATAAAAAGCCGATAGAAACAACACTGGAACTCGCCGAGATAGTCAAAAGCTCTATTCCGGCGGCGGCGCGCCGCGAGGGAGGCCACCCCGCGAGGCGCACCTTCCAGGCGTTGAGGATCTATGTCAACGGCGAGCTCGACGGACTCGACAGAGCAATAGGCGATATGTTCGATTCGCTCAAGGTCGGCGGCAGACTCGCGATAATAACCTTCCATTCGCTCGAGGACAGAGCGGTCAAGCAGACTTTCGCCTCCCTGTGCGAGGGGTGTATATGCCCGCCGGAGTTCCCGGTGTGCGTCTGCGGGAGAAAGAGCCGCGGCAGATTGCCGCAAAAGGCGGCGGCTCCGAGCAAGGCGGAGCTCGAAGAGAATCCGCGCAGCAGAAGCGCAAGACTTCGCGTAATAGAGAAAATCAGATAAATTTTTTAGTATAAACGGGAAAAAGTTACAGAGAAAGGATGGTAACTATGGCAACAAATCTCAACGGCACGCAGGCGTATAGATTCGAACTCTTTGAGCCTCAGCAGGCTATGCCCGCGCCGAAAAAAAGGGAAGTTCCGGTCGGTCCGCAGCGAGTAATCAAAGCGCCGGAAAAGACGAAGGAAGAGAAGCAGGCAGAGGCAAAAGATATAAACAGGCGCATCGCCGTTATTCTCAGTGTGGCTGTCGTTATGTTCATGCTTCTGGGTATAAACATGTATTCGCGCACAAGGCTTACCGTCCTTGCAAAAGAGACGGCGAGCATACAGACGAGCATCGCCGAGGAACAGAGCAGAACGGTCGACCTGCAGAGCAGACTGACTCAGAAGATGAGCACGGACGCTATTCTCGACTATGCGACAAACAGGCTCGGCATGGTCAAGGGCAACCGCTCGCAGATAAACTACATAACCGTCAACGGTTCTGATTCAGTCGTTTATAATGATGACAACGGATCGAAAGCGGGAGAATAGTACGGGCATCGCACGGCATATAATTATGTGCCTGAGTTGCTTTGAAAAGGGCGGATCGCGGTCTGCCCTTTTTGGACATTTAAGAAGGTTTTTTGCCGAGCGGTGAAAGGGTGAAGATATGCAGAAGACATTGCCTAAAAAAGAAAAAGACAGACGCGCCAAGGTGATGGTAGTTATCATCGCCTTAGCTTTCCTTGCCTGCGTCGGCAACCTCTTCCGCATTCAGGTGGTTCAGGCTGATTATTACAAAGGCAAGGCCGAGGAAAATCAGCTCTACGATACCGAGATACCGGCTCAGCGCGGCACTATTTATGACTCCGAGGGAAATGTCCTCGCACAGAGCGCATCGGTGTGGCTCGTGTATATTGACCCATACAGCGTGCCGGACGATAGCGTCCGTGCCGATTTGTGCAGTGATTTGAGCAATGCGCTCGGCATAAACGGCGACACGCTGATGAAAAAGCTCAAGATGACGAAATACAGATATCTCGTCATCGCAAAGCAGGTTGAATACGACAACAAGGAAAAAGTAGTTGAGATAAAAAAGAAAAAATATGTATACGGAAAGGAAGGCGAGGAGCAGTATGCCTACGGCAGTGCGATGGTCGGCATAGATCCCGATGTCAAGCGCTACTACCCCAACGGCAACCTCGCCAGCCATATCATCGGCTACACAAACTCCGAGGGCAACGGTCAGGCGGGCATCGAGCTATATTATAACAGCATTCTTTCGGGTATCCCCGGCAGAAAGGTCACCGCAAAGGATGCCTACGGCAGGGCGATGCCGCTCCAGTATGAGACCCTTTACGATGCGACGAACGGGCAGAAGCTTCAGCTGACTGTCAACAGCAATATCCAGCGCTATCTTGAAGAGGCGCTCAAGCAGGCATATATCGACAACAAGTGCGCCTATGCAAACGGTATAGTTATGGATGTCAATACCGGCGCTATACTCGGCATGGCGACCATGAGCGACTATGACCCGAACAATCCGCGCCAGACGGACGATGCGGAGGTCGAGGAGGAATATAAACGCCTTCAGGAGCTGCGCGCCGCAAAATATGAAGAATCGGGCAAGACTCCGACTGAGGAAGAAATCAAAAAGGGTCAGGAAGAGGACAGAAACAACGCGAAACTCAATGTGTTTTATAACAATGTCCGAAACCAGAATGTCAGCAGCACATACGAGCCCGGCTCCGTTTTCAAGACCATAACCGCCTCGGCAGCTCTCGATCAGGGCGTTGCGGATCAGTCAACGAAGGTCGACTGCGTGGCGGGCGGAATAAAAATTCTCACCCAGACCTACCACTGCAACGCGCACACAGTTCACGGCACGCTCGACATGGTTGGCGGTCTGAAAAAATCCTGCAACTCTTATTTCATAACCATGGGTCAGCGCCTCGGCGTTGATAATTTCTACAAATATTTCGAGGCGTTCGGCTTCACCGAAAAGACCGGAATCGACCTCCCGGCGGAAACTCAGCCCAAGGCGGGCGTCACCTACCACGCCCACGAGGGCATGACGCTCATCGACCTCGCGAGCTCCTCGTTCGGTCAGTCGTTCCAGGTCACGCCCATTCAGATGGTGACTGCACTCTCCGCCATAGCCAACGGCGGAAAGCTGATGAAGCCCTATGTCGTCGCGAAAGTGCTCGACGACAACGGCAATGTCGTCAGCGAGACCCAGCCGACCATCAGGCGTCAGGTGATAAGCGAGGAGACCTCTGCAAAAGTCGCCGAGATGATGCGCCGCGTCGTCAACGAAGGCACGGCGAAAAACGGATATGTTATCGGCTAACACAC
>ERZ780013.459-NODE-459-length-13626-cov-4.60025_pt1 | contig 13626 bp, 12 predicted proteins | sample MGYA00511178_ERZ780013 | MGnify/ENA primary metagenome ERZ780013 (study PRJEB29588, sample SAMEA2149568) | human gut metagenome | biome: human gut; feature: human-associated habitat; material: faeces | place: Denmark | collected 2008/2010 ... | reverse complement strand
TCATAATTTAGTCTCTTGATCTATATTTAATCTCCAACTTTTGGGGTGCACTTCAAAGCCGGCGTATTTTTGTCAATTTACGCCGGCTTTTCACTAAAATACGCCGGCTTTTGAAGTAGTGAAAATATCCTTTGAAAATAAAACTGACGAGGATTGAAAATGAAACTGATGAGAATTGAAAATGATTCTCGTTTGTTTTGTCCGGGCTTTTCTGTATAAAAGAAAAAACGCCTGTTATCTGTTGATAACAAGCGTCTTTCGAATTGTGAGTTGTCTCACGAGGATTCGAACCTCGACAGACAGAACCAAAAACTGTAGTGCTACCATTACACCATGAGACAATCCGATGCTTTCTTAAAAGCACTGCAAAGGTAAATACTAATTTTTACCTTTGCAAGTATTTTTCTGTTATTTTACAATTATCAAGTAATAATTTTTCTTGCCACGCTGTACGAGCAGATACTTATCGTCTAATAAGTGGCTGGTATTGATAATCATATCGGTGTCGCTGACTTTTTCTTTGTTGACGCTGACACCTCCGCTTTGGATCAGTTTACGCATTTCACCTTTCGACGGGAATATATTTGCTTTTTCTGTACAAAGATCAATCAGTTTGACACCGGCTGCAATTTCATCACGTGATACTTCAAACTGAGGAACACCGTTGAATACGTCGAGCAAAGTTTCTTCATCCAGTTTTTTCAACGCTTCTGAAGTGGCATTGCCAAACAGAATATTGGAAGCTTCGACTGCTGCTTCATAATCTTCTTCGGAATGAACCATTACGGTTACTTCTTTTGCCAATCGTTTCTGGAGCGGACGCAAATGTGGTGCGGCTTCCTGTTCAGCTATCAGAGCTTCGATTTCATCTTTAGGAAGAGCTGTAAAGATCTTGATGTATTTGGCTGCATCGGCATCACTTACATTCAGCCAGAACTGATAGAATTTATAAGGTGAAGTATAACGGCGATCCAACCAGATGTTACCTGATTCTGTTTTTCCGAACTTGCCACCGTCGGCTTTCGTAATAAGCGGACAGGTCAGAGCAAATACTTCTCCTCCGTTGGTACGGCGGATCAGTTCAGCTCCGGTAGTAATATTTCCCCATTGGTCTGAACCACCCATCTGAAGTTTGCAGTTTTTATGTTCGTAAAGATACAGGAAGTCGTATCCTTGCAACAGCTGATAAGTAAATTCTGTGAATGACAGACCATCGCGGGCTTCACCATTCAGACGCTTCTGTACAGAGTCTTTTGCCATCATATAATTAACGGTAATATGCTTACCTACGGTACGGGCAAAGTCCAGAAACGTGAAGTCTTTCATCCAGTCGTAGTTATTTACCAGTTCTGCTTTGTTGGGAGCATCTGATTCAAAGTCCAGAAATTTGCTCAACTGTTTTTTGATACATTCCTGATTATGACGTAATGTTTCTTCGTCTAACAGATTTCGTTCTGCTGATTTACCAGACGGATCGCCAATCATACCGGTTGCACCGCCAATCAATGCCAGAGGTTTATGTCCGCACCGCTGGAAATGTCTAAGGATCATAACGCTTACCAAGTGTCCGATATGCAATGAATCGGCTGTCGGGTCAATACCCACATAAGCAGTCACCATTTCTTTTTCCAACAATTCTTCAGTACCCGGCATCATGGTATGAATCATTCCGCGCCATCTTAATTCTTCTACAAAATTCATCGTATTAGTTCATTATAAATATGTTTAGTGTGGGCAAAGATACGATTATTAATTGATTTAAGTCGGCGAAGCGCTACTTTTTTGTTTTATCGATAGAAATAGGGGATTTGTCGATAGAAAAAACGGGTCTTTCTATATTAATTGTCTAGGAAATGAGAGGCTTGTACTTTTGCTTTCGTAAAAAGGAAACAGATATGATGCGGACATTAGTTATAGGATTATCAATTGGGTTGTTGACAGTGAGTGTACAAGCTCAGGAACAACCGGCAGAATGGACGCTCCGTTCATGTTTGGATTATGCGTTGGCAAATAATATCCAAATTAAAAAGAGTCGGGTGAATGAATTATCGGGACTGGAAGATACAGAGTTGGCAAAGGCTCAGTTGTTCCCTTCCTTATCAGCTTCGGTGACACAAGGATTCGTAAACTATCCTTCTTCGGATGCTGAGAGTAATAATAGTTATAGTGGTAATTATGCGGTGAATGCCAACTGGACTCTCTTCGATGGAGGTCAGCGTAATAAAACCATTAAACAACAGAAGTTGCAGAATGAAGTGGATAAGCTTTCGACAGAACAAAGCGAAGATGATATCCAAATAGCCATTGTGCAGACATACCTTCAGGTAATGTATGCCATGGAAGCCGTGGAGATTAACGAAAATACTGTTGAAACGTCGAAGGCTGAACGGGATCGGGCGGAAGAACTGTATAAAGCTGGCTCAATTTCCGCAGTTGATCTGGCTCAGTTGGAAAGTCAGTACAGCACAGACAAATATCAATTGGTGGTTGCCCAAACGAATTTGGATAATTATAAACTACAATTGAAACAGTTGCTTGAACTGGATATAACACAGGATATAGCATTGAATATGCCGGATGTAGATGAATCGGAAGTGATAACTCCATTGCCGGATAAACAGACGATTTATCAGACTTCGCTGGCCGTCATGCCACAAATACGAAGCAGTGAACTTTCTATCGAAGTGGCAGAATTGGAAAAAGAAAAGGCAAAAGCAGCTTATTGGCCTACCTTATCCATGAATGCGGGTATCGGAACAGGGCATCTTTCGGGTACAAACTACACTTTCGGTAGTCAAATTTGGAATAAATTCAATGAGAGTGTTGGATTAACGATTAATATTCCTATATTTGTGAACCGAGAAAAAAAGACAGCATATAATAAAGCAAAACTAGCGATTACTACCAGTCAGCTGGATTTGTTGAACGCTCAGAAAGATCTGTTGCAGACTGTTGAAGGGATTTATTTGGACGCCACGTCTGCACAGAGCCAATATATGTCGGCAGTTGAAAGATTATCGTATATACAACAAAGCTTCGAGTTAACTGAAGAACAGTTTTTCTTGGGGATGAAGAATACGTTAGAGATGTTGACAGAAAAGAACAATCTGCTGAATGCACAACAGGAGGTTCTTCAGTCAAAATATATGGCAATCATGAGTATACAACTTTTAAACATTTATCAGAAGAAGCCCGTCGATATCAATATTTAGACGGGATATTCACTCCACTCTCTTTTATGGGGTTTCCTGCGACGTGAGTCGCGGGAACCTTTTTACCAAAATAAGTTTATAAGTTGATCAAGGTATGAGTTTTTGAGTTGACAGATTAAAATTGTCAGACTTGGAAACAGACCTTATGTTCGGATAAAAAATAATCAAACAATATGGATAAGAAAAAAGTTATGATCGGTCTGGCCGGAGTTGTGATTATCGCAGGAGGATTTTTCCTCTTTTCCGGAAAAAAGGCTGGAGGAAGAATGGTTTTAGAGACGGAAAAGGTTGGCCGCACTTCCATTACGAATGTTGTGACCGCCACGGGAACTGTCGAGCCGGTAACGGAAGTAGATGTCGGTACACAGGTCTCAGGTATTATTGACAAGCTGTATGTAGATTATAATGATGTGGTGACTGCCGGACAGTTGATTGCAGAAATGGATAAGGTGACATTGGAGGCTGAACTGCAATCGGCTACCGCGCAGTTGGATAAAAGTAAATCGGAGTACGAATATCAGCAGAAGAATTATGCACGTAGCAAGGTGTTGTTCGAGAAGAAGTTGATCAGTGACACGGAGTATGAGACAGCAACCTATAACTACGAGCAGGCGAAAGCCAATTATGAAGAGAGCCAGGCCTCAATGGTTAAGGTTCGGCGAAACCTGGAGTATGCTACGATCACAAGCCCTATTAATGGTGTGGTGATCAATAAGGCGGTTGAAGAAGGGCAGACCGTAGCTGCCGGTTTCGAAACTCCGACTTTGTTTACCATTGCAGCCGATTTGACAAAGATGCAGATCATTGCAGATGTAGATGAAGCAGATATAGGTAGTGTTCAGGACGGACAGCGGGTTTCGTTTACTGTAGATGCTTATCCGAATGATGTCTTTGAGGGAAAGGTTGAACAGATCCGTTTGGGAGAAAGTAGCGATAGTAGTACCTCTTCTTCAAGTTCGTCATCGTCATCGACGGTTGTAACGTATGAGGTAGTGATTTCCGCTGATAATCCCGACCTGAAATTGAAACCGCGTCTGACAGCAAACATCACAATTTATACGATGGAACGGAATGACGTGTTATCAATACCGAATAAGGCTTTGCGCTTTATTGCTGATGCTAGTATGCTGGAGCCGTTGGGATTGACGGTAGAAAATCCAACCATGCAGGCACCCGAAGGAAAGCGCCTGGTATGGGTAGAAGAAGGAAATCAGTTGAAGCCAAAGGCTATTACGGTTGGTTCAAGCAATAATAATGTAACGGAAGTCGTTGATGGTCTGCAGGAAGGCGAAGTCGTTGCTGTTGATTTGTCAGCAGAACCGCCTGCCGTTGAAGCGGCTGGTGGACAAGAAAGAAGTCCGTTCATGCCGGGACCGCCTGATAGCAAGAAAAATAAGAAATAATATTCCATATCGGAGTAATTTAAAATGTACGTACGTCATGAAAGAGATTATAAGACTGGAAAACATAAAGCGCAATTTTATCGTGGGCGATGAAGTGGTTCATGCATTGCGAGGTATTAGTTTTACGATATATGAAGGCGAATTTGTTACCATAATGGGAACTTCCGGATCGGGCAAAAGTACATTGTTGAATACATTAGGTTGTCTGGATACACCGACAAGTGGTGAATATTACCTGGATGGTGTGTCTGTTCGTACGATGGGGAAGAACGCAAGAGCCACACTTCGCAACCGGAAAATTGGGTTTGTTTTCCAGAATTATAATCTGTTACCTAAAACGACCGCGATTGAAAATGTTGAACTTCCGTTGATGTATAATTCGACGTATAATGCAGCGCAACGACGGGAAAAGGCGATCAAGGCACTGATTGCTGTCGGTCTGGGTGAACGTCTGAACCATAAAAGCAATCAGATGTCGGGTGGACAGATGCAGCGTGTGGCGATTGCCCGGGCGCTGGTGAATGATCCGGCAGTGATCTTGGCTGATGAGGCTACCGGAAACCTGGATACGCGTACCAGCTTTGAGATTCTGGTATTGTTTCAGAAACTTCATGCGGAAGGACGTACCATTATCTTCGTAACGCACAATCCGGAGATAGCCCAGTATAGCAGCCGGAATATTATGCTGCGCGATGGGCATATTACATCGGATGTAAAGAATGAGAATATATTGGATGCAGCCGAGGCCTTGGCTAAATTGCCGAAGACGGACGACTGATAACAGATAGCTTATACAGATATGAATCTAACGAATTTATTCAAGATAGCCCTCCGGGCCTTGGCCAACAATAAGATGCGTGGTTTCTTGACGATGCTGGGTATTATTATTGGTGTGGCTTCGGTCATTACGATGCTGGCCATCGGACAGGGTTCTAAAAAGAGCATCCAGGCAGAAATCAGTGAGATGGGTTCAAATATGATCATGATTCAGCCGGGTGGTGATATTCGGGGCGGTGTACGCCAGGAAGCTTCCAGTATGGAAACCCTGAAGCTTCAGGATTATCAGAACATCGTAGATGAGACGCGGTATGTAGCTGCTGTTTCACCGTCGGTCAACAGTAGTGGGCAAGTCATTTACGGTGCCAATAATGCGCCGACGACTATCTACGGTATCAGTCCGGATTATATGGAGATTCGCCGTTATAAGGTAGAAGACGGAGAAATGTTCACGGAACAGGATATCGCTGTCGCAGCGAAAGTCTGTGTCGTTGGAAAGACAGTTGTCGATAATTTGTTTCCGGGTGGCGAGAATCCGGTCGGGAAAGTAATCCGTTTCCAGAAACTGCCGTTCAAAATCGTGGGTGTATTGGAAAGCAAAGGATATAATAGTATGGGAATGGACCAGGACGACTTGATTTTAGCTCCATATACAACAATACAAAAGAAAGTCTTGGCCATTACCCATTTGCAAGGCATTACCTGCTCGGCTCTGAAAGAGGAATATACCGAACAGGCTATTGATGAGATTTCAGAAATACTGCGTCGCAACCATAAGCTGAAAGCGGGTGAAGAGGATGATTTTACAATCCGTAGTCAGCAGGAGTTGAGTTCGATGTTGACGAGTACTACGGACATGATGACCGTTTTGCTTGCGGCTGTGGCGGGTATTTCATTATTGGTAGGTGGTATCGGTATTATGAATATCATGTATGTTTCGGTTACGGAGCGTACCCGCGAGATTGGTCTGCGTATGAGTATTGGTGCTAAAGGAATCGATATCTTGTCGCAATTCCTGATTGAATCTATTCTGATCAGTGTGACGGGAGGATTGATTGGTGTGATTTTCGGGGTAGGTTCAGCCATCGTAGTCAATCAAGTGGCGCATTTCCCGATTTACATTCAGCCCTGGAGCGTACTTCTTTCATTTCTTGTCTGTACGGCAACAGGCATTTTCTTTGGCTGGTATCCAGCAAAGAAAGCAGCCCAGCTTGATCCGATTGAGGCGATCCGGTATGAATGATGGGAATGTAAATCAGATTCGTCCGAAGTCTTGTCCGGTACTTTCCTCTGCGGGTTGATATCGGCCAGGATTTCGGACGAATTTTTTTTCATCTGGTGTTAACCTTGTATAGAATTATTATTATGATTATTTTTGACTATCTGATAACTGGCAGAATTATGACAGAAGAAACAAAAAAAGAAATCATATCAGCTTTTATCATGCCGAAAGGATTGGGCAAGGTAATTCATATTGTGGCGTGGGGAATCTTGTTCGGTATTCCATTCTTTTTTACCGGACGTGAGTCTGAAACGGTTTCAATCGAAAGTTATATGCGTTTCGTCATTGTTCCTCTTTCTTTTATGTTCGTCTTCTATGTGAATTATTGTATTCTGATTCCCAAATATCTTTTTACACGGCGTCTGGCGGAATTCTTTATAGCTAATGTGGCATTAATAGCCTTTGTGATGATAGCCGTACATTTCTTGATGGGCTTCTTGCCCGAACCCGAACATATTCATCGTCGGGATCCACATATGAATGAAGAACCTCCTTTGCGGAATATTATCGGTTTCTTCATGGGAAATGCCATGTTGTATGTTCTGGTCTCAGGATTAAGCGTTGCCATACGGGTGACAGGAAACTGGTATCATACAGAATCTATGCGGCGGGATCTGGAGAAAAGCCGGGTTGAGGCTGAGCTTCAGAACCTGAAGAGTCAGCTGAATCCTCATTTCCTGTTTAATACCCTGAATAATATTTATTGCCTGATAGCTTTTAGTCCGGATCGTGCTCAGGGTGCAGTTCATGACTTGAGCCGTCTGTTGCGCTATGTCTTGTATGACAGTAATCAGAAATATGTCCCTTTAGAAAAGGAATTGGATTTCATTCGTAATTATGTAGAGTTGATGCGTATCCGTTTGCCTGAACATGTATCACTTGATTTACAGATTGATGAGCAGGTCAAAGGAGGCGGGATGATTGCTCCGTTGTTATTTATTTCCTTGATCGAGAATGCGTTCAAGCATGGAGTTAGCAATAATCAGCAGTCGTTTATCCATATTTATATTACTTGTGCAGAAAGTTTGATACATTGTCGGATAGAGAACAGCTTCTTTCCAAAGAATAAATTGGATAAGAGTGGCTCAGGAATCGGACTGGTTAATCTGGAAAAGCGGCTCCAGCTGATTTATCCTTCAGCTTATTCATTCCGGTACGGACAAGAAGGAAATATGTATATTGCCGATTTACAAATTAAAACCAGTGAACCATGAAATTGACTTGTGCGATTATCGACGACGAACCGCTGGCTGCCAGTCTGTTGGAAAGCTACGCCATGAAAACTCCTTTTCTGGAAGTTAAGGGGAAATATAACAGTGCGCTGAATGCGATGAATTCTTTGCACAACGAACCGGTGCAGGTTTTGTTTCTTGATATACAGATGCCGGAGCTGAGCGGAATGGAATTTTCGAAGATGCTTCCTCCGGAAACAAAAGTTATCTTTACAACGGCATTCGAGCAATATGCTGTCGACAGTTACCGGGTCAATGCGTTGGATTATCTGTTGAAACCGATCAGTTATTCCGATTTCCTGAAGGCTGCGCAAAAAGCTTATCAATGGTTTGAATTGCTTCAGCGGAAGAATGAAGAACCGGCAGTGACTTCCGGCACTGAGAATGAAGTGGAACGTATCTTTGTCAAGACGGAATATAAACTGGTACAGATCGAATTGAATCGTATCTTGTATATTGAAGGATTGAAAGATTACGTGAAGATTTATCTGGAAGGCGAAACGCATCCGGTTCTTTCTCTGATCAGCATGAAGATGGTGGAAGATATGCTTCCGTCAAGCCGTTTTGTCCGTGTCCATCGTTCGTATATTGTCCAGCCGGAGAAAATCAAGGTGATCGAGCGCAATCGTATTGTGTTCGGAAAGGAATATATTCCGATTTCTGATAATTATAAACAGAAATTCTTCGATTTCCTGGCACAACATAGCATTCTACTGACCAAATAAGCCTAACAAGACTTGCTCAAGCCGTCGGCTGATGCTCCAGCTATTCATCGAATAGTTGTTGGTGAGCAAGACGATGCTATAGGTCTTTCCCTGATTTTTTACATAGCCGGCATAGCATCTGACGCCGCTCATACTTCCACTTTTCAGGAAGGCTTTCCCGGAAAGAGCCGTATCTTTCAGGAAATTGCGGACCGATCCTTCTACTCCTGCTTGGGGTAATGATGCCATAAAGGCATTGGCGTGTTTGGATTTTGCCATATAAACGAGAAGATCGTTCAGGAAATGAGCGGTCACTTTATTGGCCGGTGCAAGGCCGCTTCCGTCGGTGATGCGAAGAGACGAGACATCCAGTCCTTTGCTTTTCCAATAGCTTTTCATGACTTCTATACCTTTCTCGAAAGAGGAGATGACACGTTTCTGCGGATTCTTATAACGTAATCCGATAGTTTTCAGCAAGGCATCGGCAAACAGATTATGACTGACATGATTGGTCTTTTCTACAATCTGCTGTAACGTGGGGGAATAGGTCGTGATTATCTCTGTCCGTTTACCGGGTTTCCAGGCATTCTTTTCATACAGAATTCGGTAGCAGGTTGCTTCTTTCTGTATGGATATGCCATCTTTCTCTAATTCTTTCTGTACATATTGGGCTAAATATAGGGCCGGTTCCGGAATATCTCCTTTGAGCCGGTAGGAAGTCCGGTTGGCCGGGACAACTCCGTACAAATACCGTTCGTCCGAAAATGGCATACCGACAATATAGCTGCTGTCGCTCTTAACAGCTGCTGCTTTGAGATAATTATGAAAGTCCAGGTCGATATCCGGTTCAGTCCGTATGATGTTCGGACGTGTTCCGGCAGTGCCACTCTTCAGATAAAGGGCATACAGATTATCGTGAAACGAAAGTCCGTAACTTCCGGCACCATAATAGCTGCCCAGGTCTTCGCGCACCCATTTCATGGATATGCCTTCATTGTCGAAGATGCTTTCGTCGGCAATTATCGCTCCTTTGATTTCCCGAATGCCTTTTCCCCGGATGGCTTCTTTCCATTGGTTGATGAATGTTCCCGATTCAAGGGCGAAATGTGATGAGCCTAAGGTCGGGTCTCCGTGACCTTGAATATAGATATTCCCATTCAGTACCCCATTGGTTATTGTACCCTCATAGCTGATTGTCGTCGGAAAGCGATAGGATTCTCCCAACAGTTCCAGCGCTGTGGCGGTAGTCAGCAGCTTAAGAACGGAAGCCGGAGTGAGTTGCAGATCCGGCTGGTATTTTCCGATTGTTTTTCCATTGGATATGTCTGTTGCCAGACAGGCAAACGAAGCATGTTCCATGCCCGGCTGGTTCAGGAAACGCTCGATGACATTTGCCTTTTGCCCGAATCCTGGAGTAAAGCATAAAATAAATGCTGCCAGAATAAATATTTTTGAAAGTTTCATTATGAAGTTTTAACCTTTATGTTACCTTTGTGAAAAACAAAGATAGAAATAATTATGGATTCCATGTTTGATAAACCGTTTACATTTGATCGTGTCGTACGCATTGGAATAGGCGTTTTGCTGGTCGGTGCGATATTATATTTGATTGTCACCCTGCGAAATGCCCTTTTACCTTTCTTAATTGCTTGGCTGATGGCTTATATGTGCCAGCCTTTTGTGAAGTTCTTCCAGTATAAATTGAAATTAAAGAGCCGGATTTTGTCTATTTTAGCGGTCCTGATATCAATTGCTTTGGTAATAGCCCTGATTACCGTCATGGTTGTACCGTCTATTTCGGAAGAAAGTGAGCGTTTGTTGCAACTCTTGAATAACCGGCATGCAACCCAAGGATATATTCCGTTGATACCGAATAGCTGGGTGGAGTATTTGGAAAACAGTATTGATCCGGAAGCTTTGCGGGAATTTGTCAATCGGGAAAACATATTGCAGGCAATCAAACAGATTGCTCCGAAAGCCTGGAATTTGCTGACGAGTACTTTCTCGGTATTGGTAAGCGTGACGATTATATTTGTTATTTTCCTGTATTTTATTTTTATCTTGTTGGATTATGAAAAGATAGCAAGCGGTTGGCTTCGGTTGATTCCGGAACGCTATCGTCCGTTTATCAGTCAGCTGGCAGATGATGTAGAACTTAGTATGAACCGCTATTTCCGTGGACAGTCGCTGATTGCCTTATGTGTAGGTGTTTTATTAGCTATCGGATTTAAGATTATCAATTTCCCTTTGGCTGTTACCTTGGGCTTGTTTATCGGCTGTTTGAATTTGATCCCTTATTTGCAGACGATCGGATTGATTCCGATGGCATTGCTTAGTCTGCTCCGTTCGGCCGAGACAGGAGAGAATTTCTGGATCTTGTTTGGCTTATCGTTATTGGTATTAGGTATTGTGCAGGCCATACAGGATCTGTATCTGACGCCCCGTATTATGGGAAAGGCCATGGGCTTGAATCCGGCCATTATTTTACTTTCCTTATCCATTTGGGGCACACTGTTAGGATTTATCGGCTTGATTATTGCTTTACCGCTGACAACGCTCTGCTTGTCGTATTATAAACGTTTTATTTTGATGGAAAATTTAGATATATCTCCAGAAAATGAGGTTACCGATTCTGAAAATAAGCCCGAAAAGCCGGTTCAGACGAAAGAAATAGAAGAAAAATAGGAGAGAAGAAGAAAAAAATCCCCTAAAAACTTGCAGAGTCAAAAATTATGACTACCTTTGCACTCGCAATCGGGAAACGATGCAATATAGGTTTGATTCGCTAGCTCAGCTGGTAGAGCACAACACTTTTAATGTTGGGGTCTTGGGTTCGAACCCCAAGCGGATCACCAAAAGAAAAGCCAAAAGGCGACAACAAAAAGACAAGTCCTACAAAATCAATATTTTGTGGGACTTTTTTTATTGCCTTTTGGCGACCTTGACCGCCAAAAAGAGGGCATTGACGGACAAAAATTAGTACCCAATTCGTACCCCCGACAAATTTTTCAAAAAAGGGGTACGATTTGTCGGAAATTGGCGGAACGCTGTCGGGATTTGGCGACCCTGCATTTATCTCATTATGAGTTAATAAAAGTAGTTTTGTAACTTAAAAAATGAGGTATGAAATCAACATTCCGAGTATTGTTCTTCTTGAAGCGGGACAAGGTAAAAAAGAACGGTAATATGCCCATCATGGCACGTATTACCATTGACGGGAAACTGGCGCAGTTCAACACCAAACTTGAAGTCAATCCCAAGAACTGGTCTGCACAAACAGGAAAAGTAATTGGCAGAGGGTCAGAATTTACCCGCATGAATGAAATGCTGGACGGTATCAAAGCCACCCTGTACAAGCACTACCAAACCATACTGGAAAGAGATGGTTATGTTACCGCCGAAAAGGTACGCAATACCTTTTTAGGTAAGGAGGAAAAGGCTAAGACCCTCCTGCAAGTGTTCACACAGCATAACGAGCAGTATGCGCTGAAAGTAGGAAAGACCGCCACGCACCGGACATACACCCGGTACGAACTCACAAAGAACCGTCTTGCCGAATATATCCGCACGAACTACCATGTGGAGGACATCGGCTTTCGGGAGATAAACGTGGTGTTCATCGAGGGCTTCTACCTGTTTATCCGTGAGAACTATCCATGTACCCACAACACCGCCATGAAGTTTGTGCAGCGTTTCAGAACCGTTGTGCTGTTCGCCCACAATCTGGGCTTGATAAACTTTAATCCTTTCGGGGCATACAAGTTGAAGTTCGAGTATGTGGAAAGGGGGTATCTCGAACAGGACGAGTTAGACCGCATCTATCAAAAGACTTTTGCCAGCAAGCGGCTGGAACAGGTGCGTGATATGTTTATTTTTAGCTGTTATACGGGCTTGTCGTATGTGGATGTGTGCGAGTTGCGGGCGGAGAACATCAAGGTTTCCTTTGACGGCAATCTGTGGATAATCAAGAAAAGGCACAAGACAAACGTAACTTCCAATATCCGTTTGTTGGATATTCCCAAAGCCATCTTACAGAAGTATGACGGAAAGTTGCCTGACGGCAAGATTCTTCCAGTAATCAGCAACCAAAAGATGAACGATTACTTGAAAGAAATCGCAACGGTGTGCGGCATAAACAAGAAAATCACCTATCACGTTGCCCGCCATAGTTTTGCGACCCTCAGTATCAGCTACGGCGTACCCATTGAGAGCGTTTCCAAGATGTTGGGTCATACAAACATCAGAACCACACAGATTTATGCCAAAATCATTGACACAAAACTGAGTGCCGACATGGATATGTTCGCCCAAAGGCTGAATGAAAGGAAAACAAGCGTTTAATCACAATAAAATCTTGAAGTTTATGGATTTGCAGGTCATTCAAAACAAAATCTTTGAAGTCAGGGGTTGCCGGGTGATGCTTGACTTCCATTTGGCGGAACTCTACCAAGTGGAGACATGAGCCTTGAAACAGGCAGTCAAACGCAACATCGGTCGTTTCCCGTCCGACTTTATGTTTGTCCTCTCGAAAGAGGAAGCCAACTTGTTGTTATCCATAGGGGTGTCACAAAATGTGATACCCCCGGACTACAACTTTGGCGTAGCCTTGCCTATGGCTTTCACCGAACAGGGCGTAGCCATGCTTTCATCCGTCTTGCGCAGCCAGACCGCCATCGAGGTGAACATTTCCATCATGCGGGCATTTGTCCTGATGCGTCAAATGGTCGCAGGGTATGAAGAACTGTTGAAGCGCATCGAGGAACTGGAAGCCAGTACCGATACGCAGTTCAACGATCTATCAGGCATTGACCCAGCTTTTGAGCCAGTCCCAAGAGCAGAAGCAACGCCGCAGAATCGGATTCGTTACCTATGACGAACCGGAAACAGACAGGTAACGGTTTCGGTAACGAAATGCTTTCTAATAGATTGTATTCCAATAAATAGCATCCATTCATCTTGCGGGCAGCCCACCGGACTGCCCGCATTTCTTATCTCCTTTTCCTCCCGCACATTCCC
>ERZ780013.453-NODE-453-length-13806-cov-4.34579_pt1 | contig 13806 bp, 9 predicted proteins | sample MGYA00511178_ERZ780013 | MGnify/ENA primary metagenome ERZ780013 (study PRJEB29588, sample SAMEA2149568) | human gut metagenome | biome: human gut; feature: human-associated habitat; material: faeces | place: Denmark | collected 2008/2010 ... | reverse complement strand
GGACGCCCAGACAGCCTCCATCGCGGCTCAGCGCGCCCATAGGGCAGGCGTCGACGCAACGGTGGCAGTCGCCGCATTCGATGTTGAGCCTGTTGTCGGGGGCAACAGGCAGAGTGGTCAGTATTTCGCCGAGAAAGAAAAACGATCCGTGGTTGGGAATGATGAGATGGTTGTTGCGGCCGATGAAGCCTATTCCGGCGCGCTGTGCCCAATATCGCTCGCGCAGGGGAGCGGTGTCGACGCAGCACCGGCATTCACCGCCTAATTCCGTGCGTATGACACGACCTCCCGTCTCCAGCCGATGGCGCACAACGTCGTGATAGTCGCTGCCGTAGGCGTAATATGCGAATTGGGGCGCGTCTGACTGTTGCAGACGCTTGGGATAGTAGTTTATCGCCATGCTTATCACGGTGCGCGCTCCATCGAGCAGCGTGCGCGGGTCGAGTCGCAGGTCGGGATAGTTTTCCATATATGCCATCGAGCCGTTTTTTTCGGCGGCAATCCAGTTGGCGTAGCGCGTGGCGGCTTCTGAGCCGCCAGCCATAGCCTCGGCAAAGCCACAGGCAGAGAAACCGGCCTCGAGGGCTTTCCGCCTTATGGCTTCCTTACATTGGGATGGGCAGAAACTGGTATCCATTTTCTTTAAGCCATTCGATGGAGCGTGGCAGGGCATAGCGTAGGTTGCTCTCGGATTTCAGAGAATCGTGAAACACGATGATTGACCCGTTGCGCACGTAGCGTCGCACGTTGTCGAGCACCTGTTCGCCCGTAAGTTTTTTAGAGTAGTCGCGCGTGACGAGGTCGTACATGATGATTCTCATGTTGTCTTTGATGGCAGCCGCCTGTTTCCAGCGTATCAGCCCGTGCGGCGGTCGAAACAAAGGGCTGTCGATGAGGGCGTGCGCTTCCATTATGTCGGCCACATAGCGCGCCGTTGTCACCTTTGCTCCCTGCAGATGGTGCATAGTGTGGTTGCCCACGCTGTGACCGCGTTCCACCACCATTCGGAATGTCTCCGGATGTTTTCTCACGTTGTCGCCCACGCAGAAGAATGTGGCCTTTATGCCGTAATGGTCAAGCAAATCGAGTACCCAAGGAGTCACTTCGGGTATAGGGCCGTCGTCAAACGTAAGAAACACAGCCTTGTGCTTCATCGGTATGCGCCACACCGTTTCGGGAAACAGCATGCGGTAGGGTATGGGTGGTTGCTCTATCAGCATAGGTTTTTATTTTATTAATGCTCGGCACGGAGCAATTGTTCACGGGCGAGCCTCTGATTGCGGTTGTGGAAGTCGTTGGCTTTTTCAACAGCGATGGCAAACGACTCGTTTTTCTTCAGCACAGAGGCGTATTTCTGAGGATTGTAGGCGCTGAGAGTGCGCGCCGCCTCGTATGTGTAATCCCAAACGCGTGATTTACCAACCGATGGAGGCTCTTTTCCGCGCACAATGTTGAGGTTGCGCTCCAAAGCCGCCCAGATGTCTACACCGCAGCGCTCCACGTCGGCAATCTTGCGGCGTGCGGCGTCGGGATTGCCGTTGGCATACGACGCGAGGAGGCTGAGGAAGCCGCCGTCGTTGTATATCAGGCGGTTGCCCGGCGACATTGGTTGCCAGAAGGTGAGCGTCTGGAAATAAACCATGTGTTGCGAGAAGCGGTCGATAGCCGCAGAGATGGTGGCGTCGGCTTTCCGGCGGTCGGCAGCGTTGCCCGTAGCGCGCCACAGATGGTAATAGGCATCGGCGGTGCGGCGGTAGAACTCATAGTTGCTCAGAGCCACAAATTCAGGCAGTTTCGACTCTTTCAGCATCAGGATGTCGCGAGCCTTGGCATAGCGGTCGGCGGCAAAAGCCTCCGAGCGCACGCGTTGGGGCAGGAGAGGGGATGCCGATGGATTGGCGGCGGCTTCTTTAGCCACGTCGCCCTCCTTTATCAGTCGGTCGGTGAGGTCGAGCATTGCCAGACGCATATAAGCGAGCATGTCGCGGTTCACCTCGTCGAGATAAGGCTTGTTGTCGGGAGAGGCTTTGTCAAGTCCGCCCCACAGGAAGTGGTGCATCATATTGTCGTATGCGCGGTCGCTGTAGCCCGTTCCGATACTTGTGTAGCTGTCCTGTCGGAATGGTGTAAGCTCGATTGTAAGACCGGTCTGCGCCAGATACGGTGAGATGAACGCATAGTTGTTTGCGCTCATGCATTTCACAAACGCTATGTTGCGTTGCCATCCGTTTGCGGCGTTTGTGGCAGCCATGTCGACCATCACCATGCGTGTTGCGTTGACCGCCGTGTTTGGAGTGGGTTTGAACGGATTGACACGCAGGTCCATAATTATCTTTCTGGAGGCAAGCGGTGCGCAGTCGTGGTGGAATTTGCCTTGGCGCAACAGTGCCGTTGTGTCGACATCGATGGTGAGCAACGGGCTGATTTTGCCGTATGTCGTAGAATTTTTGTCGTAGAATGCCTTTAGCTGGTCAATGGCGTCGACGGCGGTTGTGTCGGCGAGCAGGGTGTTGCCGCGGTGGTAGTTGTAGGCATAGAAATCCACATTGCCGGTCAGCGGTATGCGCTTGCTGTCGAAGTAGGGATAGCACGATTGAGCGATGTACCAATGCGAGTTGAGGTAGTCGGTGTTGAGAGTGCGCACGTCGGTGCGGAAATCTTCAACATCCTGGGTGTACCACAAAGGAAACGACAGGTTGTCGCCGCTGTTGAACAGGATGGCGTCGCGGTCGCAGCTGACGAGCAGGTCGTGGCCGTAGTCGCGGCAAAGGAAACGTCCGCTGCGGTCGTGGTCGTCCCATGTCTGGCTCACCATCTGCAGCGGCACGATTATGCCTGCGGCGAGGCCTATATATGTGGCTATACGCTCAAAACGGCGGTGTGCGTTGTCGAAAAGACGGCGGTAGATTTTAAACAGCATCCGCGCCAAGCCTATCACGCCGAGTCCTATCCAGATGGCGTAGGCATAGAACGAGCCGACAAACGAGTAGTCGCGTTCGCGGCATTGTCCAGGGGTCTGGTTGAGATAAAGCACGATGGCTATTCCCGTCATGAACCACAACATGAAAATCACCCAAGCCTGGCGTTTGCCTTCGTGTCCGCCGCGCGCCTGCCAAGCCAAGCCTATCAGTCCGAGCAGCAGAGGGATGCCGTAGTAGAGGTTGTGACCCTCGTTGTCGGTGCCGAATTCTGCCGGCAGCAACCGCTGGTCGCCGAGCCGCAGATTGTCGACAACGGGCACTCCCGACAACCAGGCCACGGGGCCCCCCCGCCAGCCAGTTGCCCTGGGTCACCTCGCCGTTGCCGTTGATGTCGTTCTGGCGTCCGACGAAGTTGAACATCATATAGCGCCAATACATTTGGCTGAACTGATAGATGGCAAAGTATTTGATGTTGTCCCAATACGACGGCATCTGCACTTTGACGGTCTTCACCGAGTCGCCGTGCTGCACGTGGGCATCGATTTCGGTAGGCGTGATGCCGCCCACCCAGCTGCTGTATTCATCGGCGCACGACGGGGCGTAGATGCGCGGAAGGAACATATAGATTTCCGGTGCGTACTTTGTTTCCCTTACCGGAGAAATCTCGATATAACTGTCTGGTTCAGAAGGGTTGGATTTTACCTTCTGCTTATAGCGGTGTTTCTTGATTTTTGTTATTGCACTGCCGTTCTTGTCGCGCTGCATAAGGTCGGAAGACGCAGTGTAGACCGGGCCGTAGAACAGTGGCGCCGAGCCAAACTGGTCGCGGGAGATGTAGGATTCAAGGTCGAACGGGTTGTTCGGACGGTTCACGTTCATCGGCGTGTCGGCGTTGGAGCGAATGGGTACGATGGCGTAGCAGGAGAATCCTATCATGATGGCGACAATGTAGAGCGCGATGTTGTTCATCACGCGCACCGGGAGGGTGGGGCAATAGAAGAAGAAATAAACCACGGCGACCACAAGCATTGTGGCTGGCACGTAGAGATTTTCTCCGGCAATCATAAGCACGCCCGACACTGCCACAAGCAGCAGGAATGAAACCTTCATTCTCAGCGCGTTGCGCTGCTGATGAAGCTCGATGATTGCCCAGACGGCAATGGCGGCGAATGTGGCTATGTAAATGAGCCATCCGCTGTTGAAACTCATTCCAAGACGGTTGACAAACAGAAGTTCGGCATATTGAGCCAGATGGAGCGAGCCGGGAACAAGACCGTAGAGGATAAACATGACGATGGCGAGCGACAGCACGAGCACGGGCAGAGTGGTCCACCAGTGTGTGCGGTCAACCTTGCGGTAGTACACCACAAGCGCTATTGCCGGAACGCAGAGCAGGTTGAGCAGATGCACGCCTATCGACAGACCTACAACATAGGCTATAGCCACAAGCCAACGGTCGCTGCCGGGATGGTTGATGCGGTTTTCCCATTTCAGCACGAGCCACAGGGTGAGGGCGGTGCAGAAAGAAGAGTAGGCATAAACTTCCGCCTCCACAGCTGAAAACCAGAATGTGTCGCTCCATGTGAACGCGAGGGCGCCGCAGATGCCGCTGCCAACGATGAGTGCCATTTGGCGTCGTGTCCTGACGGGTTTGCCCACACCGCACAGCAGCCGCCGTGCGAAGTGGGTTATGGTCCAGAACAGCAGCATGACCGTGGCGGCGCTGAGCAGTGCCGACATAGCGTTGATGCACACAGCCACCTTGTCGGGCGACGATGCGAAATTGCTGAAGAAGCGTGCTGTCAGCGCAAAAAACGGATTGCCGGGAGCGTGTCCCACCTCGAGTGCATAGCTTTGCGCTATGTATTCAGGGCAGTCCCAGAAACTTGCCGACGGTTCAAGTGTGAGAAGGTAGGTGACCGCCGCTATGGCAAAGGTCACCCACCCCGTCAGATTGTTTATGTAGTTATAGCTTCTTTCTGTCATTCAGTGTTTTATGAGTTGCTTTGTTCCATCAGCTGTGTCATCACTGTGTAGAAATTGTCGTGTTTCATCAGGAAATCCTGTGCCTCTTTCGGGAACATTCTCGCATAGGTTGGGAATGAGTACACGATGTTTTGGGCGGCGCTTGCCGAGCTGCTGTGCAGCACTCTCAGCGCGGCGCGCTCGAAACCGTACCACAGGTTCAGTCCCTGCTTGTCGAGCTTCACAAACAATTTCTTGGCGGCAGATGGGTTGGCGAGCATATATGTCTCAAACAATTTCAGATAGCCGGCGTCTTGATAGAGATAGTCGTCGATGTTGGTCAGACATCCCTTCAAGTCGGCAGACAGACTGTTGTAGTAGCGCATATACTGGGCGTAGTTGGTGAGCAGTTGCTCCATCAGCTGCGATCCGCGCTTCATGTCGTCGCTGTTGCCGGTGGCATGTGCGATGGTGAAGTATGCGCTTGCTGTGTCTTCAATTATTGAGAAACTTGCATTCACGGCAAACCACGGCAACTTCTGTTCCATCAGGTGGAGCAGTGTGCGCGCCTTGTTGTAGCGGTCGGCTATAAATCCGTCGGTCATCACGCGTGCCGGAACGTCGACTTTCAACGAGTCGTTGTGTTCCTTCAGGTCTGCTGCCATCTCAGCCTCTTTTATGAGGTTTTGTGCGGCTTCGACAATCGAAATACGTGTGGAGTTGACCATCCGCGCCGCTGTCTCGTCGTAGTAAGGCACGTTGCCGGGAGTGGCTTTGTCGAGTCCGCCCCAGCGGTAGTGCTCGGTGATGTTGCGGTATGCCTTGTCGGTGTAGCCCGATCCTACGCTCTTGTATGCCAACATGTTGATAGGAGTAAGAGCGTATGCCATACCTGCCGATGTCGTGAATTTGTAGCCGCCGTCTTGATTCTCGAAGTAAGAGTAGTACTCATCAGGAATCGTGATTGCGAAATATGCCGGGCGTTTCCATCCCTGAGCCACCATCGACGAGATGATGTCGAGCTGCATAGCCTTCGCCGACGACAGAGTGTATCCGTCTTTGCTCGTAATGTATTGATCCTTGAGCAGATTGACGGGAATGTTGCTGTCCACATTGTTTCTCATGTCGGCGGGAACAACACCGTTGGCAACAATCTTGGCGCGGTCAATAGGGATAAACATGTTCGGGTAGTTGAAGCTTGTGTCGCCCGAACCTTCGGCCGACGGCAGGCTGTAGTAGTTGGCTATTGAAGTCAGCGCCGAAACCTGGCGGTTTGGATTGTTGAACGACGGGTTGCCGTCGACGTCGTATGTGTATAGCAGTCCGAACAAATGCTGGTCGTAGGCGAATGTCTGAGCGTTTGCCTGCATTGGCAGAGGAGCCGATCCGTAGGCAGGACGGCGCATCTGTGCCATATACCAGTCGGTTGCGAGATACGACATGTTGACCACTCTGACGTCGGTGCGGTAGCCTTCCACTTCCTGTGCATACCAGAGCGGGAAGGTGTCGTTGTCGCCGGATGTGAAGATGATGCCGTCTTTGTCTACGCTCGACAGGTAGTTCATGCCGAAGTCGCGGCAGGCATAGCGTCCGCTGCGGTCGTGGTCGTCCCATGTCTGGCTTACCATCTGGAGCGGAACGAATATGCCGAATGCCACTGCCGCAACGACAAGAGCCGGACGGACTTTCTTTTCAGCGTCGGTCACCTCAAAGCCGTTTTTGCCTTCTTTTTTGCAAGAAACCTTGCGCACGGCATACAACAGCAGTTTGTAAAGACCAGTCACGCCCATGCCTATCCAGATGGCAAAGGCATAGAATGAGCCGGCGTATGCGTAGTCGCGTTCGCGTGGCTGCTCAGGTGTCTGGTTGAGATACAGTACGATGGCTATGCCCGTCATGAAGAACAGGAAGAACACCACCCAGAATTGCTCGATGCCGCGCTTGCCGCAGTATGCCTGCCAAAGCAAGCCGATGAGTCCGAGCAGCAGCGGAAGCATGTAGAACACGTTGCGTCCGGGATTGTTTTTCAAGTCGTCGGGGAGCATATCCTGGTCGCCGAGACGGGCGTTGTCGATAAACGGAATGCCGCTGATCCAGTTGCCGTGGTTGATTTCGCCTTGACCCTGCAGGTCGTTCTGACGGCCGGCAAAATTCCAGAGGAAGTAGCGCCAATACATGTAATTGAGCTGGTACTGGAAGAAGTAGCGTATATTCTCAGAGAATGTAGGCACGTCGACAACGCTGCTGCCTGTTTCCACAGGATGCGTGTCGATAGAGCCCATGCAGCGTAGGTATTTGTCTTTGGCGCTGCTGTCGTAAAGGCGTGGGAACAGCATCTTTGTCGACGACGGATAAGAATATTCGGTGTTGTAGTTGTCGTCGATTTCTTTGTAGCGGTCTGGCTCGTCGGGCGATGCCTTTACCTCCTTCACGTATTTGCTGGCTTTTGTCATCACCGCCGCGCCGGTGTCGTCGCGTTCCACGGGCGACGCGTAGGTTGGGCCATAGAGCAGCGGAGTCTTGCCATACTGCTCGCGGTTAAGGTAGCTGCCGAGAGCAAACACGTTGTCGGGGGAGTTCTGGTCCATCGGTGTCTGCGCGTTGGAACGGATAAGAATGAGGGCATAAGAAGAGTAGCCCACAAATATCACAGCGATGTAGAGTGCTGTGTTGTAGAGTATTCTTACCGGTATTTTTTTGCATACTCCGAAGAGATAGAACGCAAGTGCCGCTGTGAGCACAATCGGGATGAGCATGCTGCTGCCAATGAACAGGATGCCCGAGAAGAATGTGGTGAGCAGGAACGACCAGCGCATCTGGTTGGCGCTGCTTTGCTTGTGGAAGGAGTAGACTGTCCACACGAGCAAGCCTACGAATATCAGCGCGTAGGCAATCACACCGGTGTTGAACGGCATGCCTAATTTGTTGACAAACAGCAGTTCGGAGTATTGTGCAATCTCAACGAAGCCCGGAACGAGTCCGAAGAGGATAAACACGATGATGCCGAACGAGATGAGCAGTGCAATGAGCGATCCTTTGGCGGTGGTTTCCTTGAATTTCTTGTAGTAGATGACCAGGATAATCGCAGGAATACACAACAGGTTGAGCAGATGGACTGCCACCGAAACGCCTATCACGTAGGCAATTGCCACGAGATAGCGGTCGCTGTGGGGCTCTTCGCTGCGGTTTTCCCATTTAAGAATAAGCCAGAACGTCAGGGCGGTGCAGAACGAAGAGAAGGCGTAGACTTCGCCCTCTACGGCTGAAAACCAGAACGTGTCGCTCCAGGCATAGGCGAGGGCGCCACAGACGCCGCTGCCCATAATCAGTGCTATCTGCATCCACGAATATTCCTCTTGACCGTCTTTGGTGATTAGACGGCGCACAAGGTGGGTTACTGTCCAGAACAGCAGCAGGATACATCCGGCGCTGAGCAGTCCTGACATGGCGTTGACACACAGTGCCACCTGTGAAGGGCTGGAGGCAAAGTGCGTGAAGAAGTTGGCTGTGAGCATGAAAATCGGGTTGCCGGGCGGGTGTCCCACTTCGAGTTTGTAGCCTTGCGAGATAAACTCGCCGCAGTCCCAGAAACTTGCGGTCGGCTCAAGCGTCAGCATATAGGTGACGGTGGCGATTGCGAAAATCACCCAGCCGAGCGAGTTGTTGATTAGATTGTATTTTTTCATTGTTTTGTTATTGTCGACAATTTCAATTTGCAAAGATAATATCTTGATGTCGTTAATCGTAAATATTTGTGCTTAAACCCTGTTAATTCGGCGGAAAAATCAGAGATGTGATATTTTGCATCGCCAAATTGGGTAATGAAACGTCGCCAAATTAGGTAACGAAACGCCGCCAAATTGGGTAATTTAAAAAAAATATATATATTTGCAGCAGAGAAAGGAGGTCTTTAGCTATGAAAGAATACAAAAAAAGAATTGCAGATAAATTGTTGAAATATAGACTTGAAGAAGTCGGAGCTGTATTGGTGGAAGGTCCTAAGTGGTGTGGAAAAACGACCACCGCAGAGCAGCTTGCAAAAAGCGTGTTATATATGGCGGATCCAAGCACAAGAAACAGCAGCTTGGAAATGGCTGATTTAAACGTGAGAATGTTGCTTAAAGGAGATGTTCCAAGGTTGATTGATGAATGGCAGGTTATTCCACAAATTTGGGATGCAATCAGATTTGAGGTCGACCATCGAGGAGAAGAAGGCTTGTTTATACTTACGGGGTCGTCTGTACCGGTGTCGTCAGAAGATATACATCATACGGGAACGGGTCGTTTTGCATGGATTACAATGCGAACAATGTCGCTTTGGGAGTCAGGTGATTCAACGGGCGATATAAGCATAGAGCAGCTTTTCAAAGGCGAGACGGATCTGGTGGGTTACAATAGCAAAACGTTGGACGATATTGCTTTTTTGGTTTGTCGAGGCGGTTGGCCAAGTGCTGTTGCAAAGAATCATCGTGTGGCGCTACGACAGGCTTACGATTACTATGATGCGGTGGTGAAAAAGGATATATCGCGAGTGGACGAAGTGGTCAGAAGCAGCGAGAGGACCAAGTTGCTTATGCGTTCTTATGCACGTTCACAGGGCGCGCAAGTAAGTGTGGGGGCCATCCGTCAGGACATGATGGCGAATGATGATGCCTCGTTGGCAGACAAAACAGTGCAGAGTTATATCGGTGCTCTTAAAAAAATATTTGTTATAGAGGATATGCCAGCATGGAATCCGAATCTAAGAAGTCGCACGGCTATCAGGTCGGCAGAAACTCGTTATTTTGTGGATCCTTCAATTGCTGTTGCTGCGTTGGGACTTGGTCCGGAAGATCTTGTCAATGATTTGGAGACATTTGGATTGTTGTTTGAGACGCTTTGCATTCGCGACCTTCGGGTGTATGCTGATGCTATAGATGGAAATGTCTATCATTATCGTGATAAAAATGGTTTGGAGTGCGATGCGGTCATCCATCTTCGCAATGGTGCTTATGGATTGATTGAAATTAAGTTGGGTGGAGCAACGGCTATAGAGAAGGGCGTGTCGACGTTGCTTAGTCTGGCGTCAAAGATTGACACAACAAAAATGAAATCTCCATCATTTTTAATGGTGCTGACGGCTGTGGGTGATTATGCTTATCGTCGAAAGGACGGTGTGTATGTTGTGCCGGTTGGTTGTCTGAGGGATTAGCTGTCGGGTGTGGGCGGTTAATTCGGCGGAAAAATCAACATAATGGGCGTAAAGGTTGTTGTTTAAAGAAAAATGGTTAAGTTTGTATTCTGATAAAACTAAAAAGGCAGAACAATGAAAACGGATAAACTGAAACTTAAGTTATTGGCTATTATGCTGGTTGTCGCTGTCGGCGTGTCGGTGTCGTCGTGCGACGATGAAGAATACTATTTCAGCGACCTTGTGGGCAGCTGGCAGTTGGTGGAGTCGGGCGGCCAGCCGGTCTACGACTACCAGGTGGACTACTATACGTTCTATTCCGACGGAACGGGCTGTTACTCTTACTACGACCGGCGCGGCCATTTGTGGGATGAGCCTTTCTTGTGGGACATCCGTTCGGGCGGCAGGCTGTATCTGTCGTACGAAAATCCGGAATACGGCAACACGATGTGTTATTATCGCTATGACGGACGCTATATGTATTTCTCCACGAGTCCGACGTTCTACGACTACACGGTGTATGCCACGGCGCGCTGAAGATTTTCAGAGGCGAGGGCAATGACTTCGGGCAAAGATATGTGGCGGCACGCGGCGATGCGTGCCGCTGTTTCGTTTATGCCTGCCGTCGACTCGTCGGTCTCGACGAGCAGTTTGTCTGCCGGAATCGACGCCGCGGCGTCGATGTTGAAATGGCTGCCGAGCGAGAGAAGGATGCCGTTGTCGGCAAGCTGCTTTGCCATAGTGGCGTTGCCGCGGAATCCGTGCCAGATCCATGGCATCGCCGGGCGGCATTCCTTTTTGACGGCGAGGATTATGTCGAGGGCCTTGACCACATGCAGTATCAATGGTTTGCGCAGCGATTCCGACAGGGCGATGTGGCGGAGGAAAACGTCGGTTTGCGTGTCGATGCCGGCTCCGCGCAGACGGTCTACGCCCGTCTCGCCTATGGCTGCGACCGACGGATGTGCTGCGGCGCGCTCAAGCAGCTCGAAATCAAGTGTCGCGCCAGTCTCCCACGGATGTATGCCCACGGAATAATGCTTGCCTTCTTCTGGACGGAAGAGGGCAGGACTCACGCTGATGATTGCATCGGTGCGTGTGGTGTCGTGTGTGTGGCAGTCGATGAGCATAGGCTATGGTACAGGGTCATAGCCGCTTCCGCCCCACGGATGGCAGCGGCAGATGCGCTTCACGGCAAGCCACGTCCCTTTTAGCGGTCCGTGTTTGCGGATGGCTTCTATGGCATATTGCGAGCATGTGGGCGTGTAGCGGCATGCCGGTGGAAACATCGGGGAGATGGCGGTCTGATAGAATCGTATCAACGCCGTCAGAAGCCGTGTGAGCAGCTTTCGCATCATTGGTGGTCTGTTTGTTGTTCTTGTGAGATTCCGGCAGCTACGGCGCTTAAAATGGCTTGTACACGCTTCTCAATTGAATGGTACGACTTCGCTTCGTCGCTGACGTAGATAAAGGCGATGTCCACCTTCTTGCCGGTTGACTCAAGGGCCGGCATCAGCAGGTGGCGGTTGAGACGGTATGCCTCGCGCACACGGCGGCGCAGAAGCACGCGTCCCACGGCTTTGCGGATTTTCTTTTTCGGAATCGTTATCATGAATTGTGCCGCTGCGCCGTATGTGCGGTTGCTTTCGTTGTAGACGGCGCGCAAAGGATAGGCTTTCGCCGGTTTGCCCTCGGCGAAAAGTCGGTTGACAGCCGTGCGGCTGCAGAGTTTTTCCGTTTTGTGAAGACTGAGTTCCGACATATCCGTTTTGAAATCAGCAATCCCACCTCAGAGGGTGGGATTGCCGCTTGATTATTTGTTGTTTTCCTTCAAATATTGTTCAAGGGCGGCGGTCATCGACGGGGCGTTGGCTGTTGGAGCCTCGATGTCGAGGCGCAGCCCGGCGTCGGTCACGGCTTTGGCGGTCTGTACGCCGAAGCAGCCGATTTTGATGTCACCCTGCTCGAAGTTGGGGAAGTTTTTCTGCAGCGACTTGATGCCTGTCGGGCTGAAGAAGATGAGCATATCGTAGTCAAAAGCCTCGCCTTCCTGAAAGTCGTTGCTGACGGTGCGGTACATCACGGCGCGCGTGTAGTTCACCTTGTTTTTCTCCAAAACGCTTTCTCTGTCGTTTTTCTGCACTTCCGACACTACGTATAGGTATTTCTCTCCGTTGTGCTTGGTGATTTGAGGAATCAAATCGTCGAGTTTGCCCGATTTTCCGAAGAAAATCTTGCGTTTGCGGTAGATGGTGTATTTCTGCAGATAGAGGGCGATTGCCTCTGTGGTGCAGAAGTATTTCATTGTCTCAGGCACGTTGAAGCGGGTTTCTTCTGCGATGCGGAAGAAATGGTCGATTGCAGATTTTGCGGTGAAAATGACAGCGGTGTGCTCAGGGAGCGATATTTTCTGCTGTCTGAATTCTTTTGATGTCAACCCCTCCACTTTGATAAACGGTCTGAATACAATTTCGACGCCATACTTCTTCTCAATGTCGAAATATGGGGATTTATCTGAAGATGGTCTGGGCTGAGATACTAATATTTTGTTGACTTTAACCATTTTGTTGCGTTTGACCTTTAAAACAAGCTCCAATTGTAAAAGAAAGTTAATGGAGCAATTTCCACGGCGCAAAGGTACGAAATAAAATAGACGTACTGAAACAAATTGGCATAAAAAATTCTAATGCTCTTAATGAAGAACACTCCTTTTGCAATGATGTATAAGTATACCGCCAAAGTTATGGAGATTTCGTTATGCTCTGGTGCAAAGAGCATAACGAGAGCCAGCGGAGTGAGTGCGAGCCCGAGGAAAATCTGTGTTGAGTTGTAGCCTTGTAGCCATAGGCGGGTGTCTACGCGGCTTGCGAAAACGTAGCCTGTGAATGACACGCAAATAAGCTGGAATAGGTAGAAACCGGCGGCCACGGCAACCGACAGCGAGGTGAGGAGCGGCATCGACATCGACTGGCCCTTCGGCAGCCATTGCAGGGCGGCGGAATAGACCACGATGCCTTCCATAATCACGGCTACGGCGATAAGTGCCGTCAGCAGCAGCGTCTCGTTCGACGTATGCTCGTCGAGGTGGTTCTCGGTGCGCTTCACGGAGTAGAGTCCGTGGCGTATTTTCTGGAAGAAGTTGGAGCCTTTCTTGTAGCAGTAGGCTATGAGCAGGAACGACACCACAAGCAGCGTGATCATTATCGACGAGTCGGCTGGTGTCTGGTGGTACTCTTCGGGCATCTCGCCCTGACGGTCGTCGACAAGAGGGTAGGTGGCAAGGGGTTTCAGACCGGTTGCCGCCGCGGGCAGCGAATCGGTCAGCCCGCCGGGATGGGCAGGCTTGTAGACATGGCGGTGGTGGAAACTGTGGTTTCCCACGGTTTCCGCCATGTCGGCCGTGTGCTGCTGACTTGCTATGTTCAGACTGTCGGGCATACTGTTCTATCTTTTTGGTTCAACAATTGATTTGTCGGCAGCGAGAGCTTCCGACGATGCTTTCTCCGGAGTTTCCGCCACCGTCCACAGCGTTTTGTGCGACTGTTTCATGAATCCCTCGTCCACGCAGCGCTGCAGCATCTGCAGCAGAGGCGTGAAGAATCCTTCGGTGTTTACAATCACGATTTTGCCTTTGTATAGGCCGAGCTGCTTCCAAGTTATGATTTCGAGGAGTTCCTCAAGGGTGCCGCATCCTCCGGGAAGGGCGACAACAGCGTCGGCCATAGCCACCATCCGCTCTTTGCGGGTGTG